>TARA_B110000003_G_scaffold263549_1_pt1 | contig 11300 bp, 12 predicted proteins | sample TARA_B110000003 | Tara Oceans TARA_B110000003 (sample SAMEA4396424) | marine metagenome | biome: Westerlies Biome; feature: [SRF] surface water layer (ENVO:00010504); material: water (ENVO:00002006), including particulate matter (ENVO:01000060) such as... | depth 5 m
GTCTTTACAAAATTATTTCCATAGGATGAATACAACCATGAAGTTCTGATGACAATAGCATCAATAGCACTATTGAGGGCTGCAAGTTCTCCTGATCTTTTGGTTTCTCCATATACTCCAATTGGGCTTACTGGATCTGATTCTTTATATGGTAAAAAATGATTACCATCAAATACATAATCAGTAGAGATATGAATCAACTTTCCATCTATTGTTTCTAGAGCATTGACAAGATTTAAAACTCCATTTGAATTCACTTTTTCTGCAATTTCTGCATCTTCCTCTGCTTTGTCGACTGCCGTATAAGCTGCACAATTAATAACAATATTTATGTTATAATCAATAATAAAAGCCTGTAATGCTTCAAAATTACAGATATCCAACTCAGGAAGATCTTTAAAAACAAAGTCTAACTTTTTGTAATTAGCTGCTAACGCTTTAATTTCTGATCCTAGTTGTCCGTTCGATCCGGTAATTAATACTCTCAAATTTTTAGTTTGTAAAAGGAGATTTAAATTCTACAAAAAAAGGAAGTTCAGCATCTTTTGGAGAAACCTTCACTATACTATCTACTAATCCCCATTGAATATTTAACTCCTTATCGTTCCAACGAATGCCTGCATCGTGATCTGGCGCATAGGTATTGTCTACTTTATAGGCAAAAGTAGCGCTGTCACTTAAAGCCAAAAAACCGTGTGCAAAACCTCTAGGCACAAATAATTGTCGTTTATTTTCTCCTGATAATAGCACGGCAAAATGCTCTCCATACGTTTTTGAGTTTTTTCTAATATCTACAGCTACGTCAAGAACTTCTCCTTCAATACATCTTACTAGTTTGGCTTGCTCAAAAGGTGGTTTTTGAAAATGAAGACCACGCAATACGCCCTTAGATGATTTCGACTCATTATCTTGAACAAAAGAGGTTTTACCAACAACTTCTTCAAACTTCTTTTTATTGTAGGATTCTAAAAAATACCCTCTATTATCTCCAAATACTGAGGGCTCAATAATAATCAGATCAGGTATTTTTGTTTCAATAAATTTCATTATTTATTAATAAAATTTAAAAGATACTGTCCATATCCATTTTTTTTCAAAGGCTCTGCTAATTTTCTAACTTGATTAGCATCAATATAGTTCATCCTATATGCAATTTCCTCAAGACATGCTACCTTTAATCCTTTACGAGATTCTATCGATTCAATAAAATTCCCTGCTTCAAGAAGAGAATCATGAGTTCCAGTATCTAACCAAGCAAAACCTCGACCTAGTAACTCAACTTTCAAATTATTTTGTGAAAGATAAACTTGATTCACAGAAGTAATTTCTAATTCCCCTCTATTTGAAGGTTTTATATTCTTAGCAATTTGAATCACATCATTTGTATAAAAATATAATCCAACAACTGCATAATTAGATTTTGGATTTTCTGGTTTTTCTTCAATAGAAATCACACTTCCATCATTATCAAATTCGGCAACACCATATCTCTTAGGATCCTTTACATAGTATCCAAAAACAGTTGACTTTTTTTCTAAAAGATTGTTTTTAGCGCTTTTTAACATTCCTGAAAACCCAGAACCGTAAAAGATGTTATCTCCAAGAACTAAACACACGTTATCATTTCCAATAAAATCCTCTCCTAAAATAAAGGCTTGCGCCAAACCATCTGGATTAGGTTGTTCTTTATAGGTTAAACTTATACCTATTTCGTTACCATCTCCCAATAATTTTTCAAAATTTGGCAAATCTTCAGGTGTAGAAATAATTAAAATTTCTTTTATACCCGCTAACATCAAAACTGATAGAGGATAATAAATCATGGGTTTATCATAGACAGGTAATAACTGCTTTGACACTCCTTTTGTTATTGGGTACAAACGCGTACCGCTACCTCCTGCTAATATTATTCCTTTCATGGCTATTTTATTAAATTAATGATTAAATAGAAAATGATGTTATCTATTTCTAAGTTTTCTGAGAACACTTCCTATTCCATTAGAATTTGGATCAAAAAAATGGGTTAAAAGCGTTACTCTAATACCATCAGGCGCCTTAGCAAATGATCTGTTTCCATGAAAACATTGTCTACCTAAAAACAAAACAGGATTTAAGTTAGAAAAATCAAATTCTTTGTAGGTATATTTTGACATTAATTTCTCAAACCCTTTTTTGTTAGAATATAATAAATTAAACTTAAGCTTACCATAAAAATTAGAAAGTTCTGATTTTGGTTCATTTCTGATTTTAGGAAAAACTATTAATTGACCTGATTCTGGATCATTTGCTTTAGGAATAATTACGGGGGTTACTAAGGTAAATAGATGGGAATCAAAATGCCCTCTATATGACTCTAAATTATCGAAAGAATAAACTATTCTACTTATAGTGTATATATCATCTTTATCAACGCTAATTTTTAAATAATTTTTAGCTAAATCAAAAACCTTATCTCTAAACTTAGTCTTAATTTTGTGTTTTTCTAGATATCTGTTATGAAAATCAGTATTAGAATTGTATGTTTTATCTAAATCTTTGGAAATATTTTTAAACTCTTCTATTGGACCATCATAGGCTAACTGTGGTATTTCAATATAGCCATTGTCAAATAAATTTTTTTCTTGTTTTGATGTTATCATATTTTTAAATTTAATTAAAACAAAATTACATAAATATTAAATGTAATTATTATTGTTTGTTTGTGAATTTTTTTTGAACTGTTTTAAACATTCTCTATTAATTTTTCTTCTTTGACTATCTATCCAACCCCACTTATTGAAATAATAAATTGTTGATTTTATAGCTATCATTAACAATTTTAATGAATTATGACTTCCTTTTCCAAAAACATGAAAAGCTTTAACTTTTCCATAATAATATGGAGGTGTCCCATTGATCCATAGTTTTCTTGATAAATCGGTATCTTCTCCATACATAAATATGTTTTCATCAAATAATTTTATTTTATCAATTATTGAATTTCTTAGTAGCATAAAACATCCACTCATATACGGATATTTAAAAATGGCTTCTTCTTTAGACATTCTCAATTCAAAATTATAATTGTACTTTTTTAATGATTTAGAGTTTTTCATAAACCGTCTCATTAACCATCCATAAGGAGATGGCAATAGCTTTTGTAATCTTTGAAAACTTCCATCAGGATAATAAATAGCGGGCGAAACTGCTCCAGCATTTTTATTAAAATCCATAAATTCAATTAAATCTAAAAGAATGTTTTTATGAAAATATACATCGGGGTTTATAACTAAATGATATTTTGATTTATTTGAATGTAAATTATAAACAAGGTTATGGGCAGCTCCAAATCCAATATTTTCTGGTTTATGAATATAGGTCCAATTTCTTTTTTCAAAAAGTTTTTTTGATTTGGTTGTTGGTGAATTATCTACTACCACACGATAAGCTAAATCACATAAGTCTAAAGAGTCAGATAGTTTTTCTAAATAATTAGTAGATATTTTATAGGCAACCAGTGATACTCCAACTCCTTCTTTTTTCATTTTTATTTAGTTAGATCCCAATTATTAGTGGTAAAATTAATGATTTAATTAAACTCAAAAAACCTAAGAATCCATATTTTTTTAACATATTGATTAATTTTTAATATAAAAATTCTATTTAAATTACTTTTTCATTTAGATTAGAGCTTGTTTGCATACACAATACCGCCGATAATGCTAACATTATTTTAGATGAAGTGAATGGATCTAAAGTAAGTCCCGAAATCAATAATACCAATAAATAATATTTTGTGTTGGAGTTGATTAGTTTGTCTTTATATGTTTCCAAAATACTTTTAATCCATTTGTAAAACAAATAAGTTCCTATTAGACCAAACTCAAAAAACAACCTTACGTACAATCCGTCAATTATAATTCCAATTTGACCGGGAGATATACCAAATAATATTCCTAAAAGTCTAGGTTGATAAGACATATACTTAAAAAATAAATTTAACCACATGTCGAATCTCATAGACAAACTTCCATCTAATGAATCTTTAAAATTATCAAACAATGATGAAGATTCATTTCCAAATTCAATTGATAAGGCAACTTCGTCTTTTATTTCATCTATTAAATTAAAAATAACATCCAAATTAGATAAAAAATCTAAAGAATAAGTTGAAAGTAATATTGGTATAAATAAAAAAGACATATATGACAAAACCAAAAAAACTGAAACAGAGTAAATTAATTTTTTATCCCTCAAGTATCTAAAAAGTAAAATTCCTGCGATAACTGTAAAAGCAATTAAAGTCATTCTACTCGAGCTTTGAGAAATAATAACTAATGTGAGTAGTAAATATCTCTTCTTATTTTCATTAAAATAAATAAATAAACCTAGAAGTAAAGCAACATTAGCTAACTCCCAAGGTCCATTAAAACTTCCTTGTGATCTATAAAAATTTAGAAAATATACCTGAAATGTTGAAATAAAAACCTGAAGCCATAATGTTAGTTTAAATACAGTAATTGAACTTTTTAGAAAAACATCTTTAAAAACATAAACAAACAAAAAATATTGTAACCATCTAAAATTAAATACTACTGAAATGAAATTAAATTCTTCAATGAAGATAAAAGATAAAAAGCAACTAATAAACATGAATATTATTAGAGCTACTCCGGAGTAACCACCTAAAATTCTAACTTTTGACCTTTTTATTATACATCCAAAAAGAAAAACTAAAAATAATATATCATCTACTCTTAAACCTTGTTGAAGGCCAGCAATACTTACTAAATTAATTTTCGGAAAATTAATTAATACAAGTAGAATAAAACTAAATAAAATATTTTTTTTTAGTACTTTCATGAAAGTATTTGGACTACTTAAAAATTCAAATAAGTAGTAATATTAATATATTTTCTGATTTTGAAATAAAGTGCTGTTTTCTTAATTAAAACAAATTTAATAACTAAAACTATTCAAAATGTTTACAATTTTATCCATATCCTTTCTATTCATGACTGGACTTAAAGGAATACTTAATAGTTTATTATGTAATTCTTCTGTTAACGGAAAACTTAAGTGATTATAAACTTTATAGGCTTGCTGCTTGTGAGGGGGAATTGGATAATGTATTAAAGTTTGTATTCCGTTTTTCTTTAAATACTCTTCTAATGCTTCTCTATTGTCAACTTGAATAACAAATAAATGCCAAACATGACCTTCTTGAGTTAAAACTTTAGGTAAAGTTATATTTACATTTTTGATATTCTCAAGATAATAATTAGCGCATTCTCTTCTTGCTTTAATATCATCTTTAATGTAATTTAATTTGACTGATAAAAAAGCTGCTTGTATTTCATCTAATCTTGAATTTAATCCAATATACTTGTTTTCATATTTTTTGTGAGAACCATAATTACGCAAAGCGCTAATCACTTTTGCTAATTCGCTATCATTTGTAGTTACTGCACCAGCATCACCTAAAGCACCTAAATTTTTTCCTGGATAAAAACTATGCCCTGCAGCATCTCCGATACCACCTGACACTTTATCATTCCAAACTGCTCCATGAGACTGTGCTCCATCTTCAATGAGCTTTAAATTATGTTTTGAACAGATTTCTAGCATTTGTTTATCTATGGAATTTTGACCATATAAATGTACTGTTAATACTGCTTTTGTTTTATCCGTAATGGCAGCCTTAATTTGATTAGAATCTAAATTAAAAGTTTCAAAATTAGGTTCAACAAAAACAGGGATTAAATCATTATCAGAAATAGCCAATACAGAAGCGATATAAGTATTCGCAGGTACAATTACTTCATCTCCATTTTGCATAATCCCTAACTCAATATAGGCTTTAAAAATCAAACGCAAAGCATCTAATCCGTTGCCAACACCTAAAGCATGTTTTACTCCACAAAAATTAGCATAAGACTGCTCAAACATTTCTAATTCTTTTCCCATTAAATACCAACCTGAATCAATAACTCTATTGGCAGCTTCCTTTAACTCAATTTCATATTGAGTATTTATTTTTTGTAAGTCTAAAAATTTAATCATATCATTTCCCTTAAATAGTTGTACAAGACTTTGTTTTCTTCTTTTACCCAGTCCAAAAGTGTTTTACCGAAAATATCTTTAGCATACAGATCTGCTCCTGATTCTATTAATTTATTTAAGCATTTTTTGTTATCGGTATTCAAATAGTTTGTTTTGGCATACATTAAAGCAGTTGTATAATTGTAGTTTACTGCATTAACATTTGCTCCATGATTTATTAAAAGCTCCAAACATTCAAAAGCTCCATTATAAGCAGCTATTATAAGAGCTGTCCAGCCCTCTTTAGTTTTTGTCTCTAAATCAAATTTTTGAATACCTAACAAATTTTTAAGGGATAAATAATCATTCACTTCACAATACTTCCAAAGGATCTCATACAAATCTTTGAATAATAGAATATCATAATCAATAGTTGCAACCTGTATTTTGCGATTATCTTCGTAAACAATAGCTCCAGGTTTTAACGTTGAATTTATGCTAGTAATTTTACCTTTTTCAATCTGCTTATTTTGAAATTTTGGGAGTTGGTATTCTCTAAAAGAGAAAGCTCTTAATTCTCTTAGCACTTGTTCTGCTGTTTGCCGGTAATTAATTCTTAAAACAGAATAATCAATACTTTTTTTGCCATAGTATGTTGATTGTTTATGCGATTGTTTATAGCTACAGTAATTATTTTCAATTAAAGAAGTTATGTTTTTTATTACTAACTGTGTCCCAATATTAATGTACTTAGTATATAAATCCCGCGCCGTATCACTACTTTCTATTGTAATCTCTTTTTGAGCTATAATATTACCTGTGTCAATTCCAGCATCTATCTCGTGTAATGTTACACCAGTTTTAAATTTGTTGTGCAATATAGGAAGAGCTGATGTGTACATCCCTTTATATGCTGGCAATAATGAAAAATGAATATTAAAAATAGACTTTGTTTTAAATAAGTTTGGTTTAACTATTTTATCAAATTCTAGTGAAAGAAAAACAGCATCTTCATGTTTATATACTTCATCTAATTTTAAAATAGGTATTCCCCAAAGATTAGCATAAAAACCTAAGGATTTCTGAAAGTTATTTTTAAAATTTTCAGTTTGATTAAGGACAACAAAAGTTTGAATATCTAAATGATCAATTGCATGTTTTAAAACATCAACGGCAATACTATTTTTCCCTGCTATAACAAGCTTCATTTTTTATAGGCTAAAAATTGTTGATAATCTCTTATATAATCTTTCTCATCATATTTCTCAGATGCCAAAACTAAACAAATAGCCCCTGAAGAAAAATTGATTTCAGAAGCCCAAATACCAGGTGGAATATGCAGTCCTCTAGATGGCTGATTTAGCATGACTGTTTTCTTAATTCTCCCATCATCTAGTAAGATCTCAAAACTACCTGAAGCTGCAACTAAAAACTGATGACATTCATTGTGTGAGTGAGCACCTCTATCTTCACCACCAGGAATATCATATAAATAAAAAACTCTTTCAATATTAAAAGGAATATGAATGTTGTTTTCTACAAATGTAATATTACCTGATCTATCTTTTATTTTAGGTAGTTCGATCAAAGAACAGTCAAATACTTTATTATTTTTTAACATTCTTTTTTATGTTTTTAAATTCTTCAAAATCTCTAATGTAATCACTTTCTTCATAAGCAATATCTGAGACGATTAAAGCTAATGAGTTTGTAGAGAAATTTTCTAATTTCCTCCAAACTAAATTAGGTATATATAGACCTGTATATGACCTGTTTAATGAATACTTAAGTTCAGTAGTTCCATCATTCAAAATAACATCAAAACTTCCCGAAAGTGCTATGATAAATTCATGAGATTTTTTAAATGCATGACTTCCTCTTAATTCACCACCAGGCACATCATAAATCCAATAGGTTCGTTTAATATCAAAAGGAATTTGATTACTATTTTCAAAAAAACTTAAATTACCCCGAGCGTCGATAATTTTTGGAAGATCTATTTTTTTAATCATTTGTATTAATTAATTGGATTTATAATCTGGAAAGAAATTAATAAATTATTCATTATATATTGTTAATAATTTCGATGTAACTTTATCTACACAGTGAACACTTTCAACATAATTTCTATGAGACTTACTTAACTTATTCAATTCGGAAGAATCCATTTTATATAAATCTTCTAAGACACTTAATATTGTATCTGGATTTGCACTTACTATGGGGTTATCTGTATTAGTTTTTTTTAAATTTTCTGGATTCATATACGCTACAACTACTCTCCCAAAACTCATCGCTTCAATAGCTGCAGTTCCGTACCAACCACATAATAATTGATCTACAAAAACATGACATTTAATGTACATTTTTTGAAGTTCTTTGTGTGATAAATTCTCAACTAAAAGAAGTTCAATATTATAACCCTTAGCCTTTAACTGTTGAACAGCAGAAATAATATAACTAGTTCCTTTAAAATTTTGATCAGTTGGTGCATGCATGATTTTAAAACTACCGGACCTTTTTGGAGGTGGAACCTCGATCGAATGATTTAAATCAAATGCCAATGGTAGTATATGACTATTAAAAACAAACTCTTCATAATTAGGTGCACAAACAATATTTTTCGCTACATATTTATTGTTCCAAGACATCCTTTTCTTTATTTTTTTGTCTAAAACAAAACCTTCAGAAGGAGAAAACATGGCTGACATGTTAGTCCATTTATACTTTTTAACACTTTCTTCATATAACTGACAATCATTACCTAAATATTCCATAAAGACTTTCTTTCCAAACAATTTATAAAATGGAAGGTCTAGATTAAAAGGGAGTAAAGATTTGCCAAAAAAGAAATGAAAAATATCATGCTTAAAAAAGAAACTTAATTTTACTGGTAAAAGTAAAATCGCTTCAACAATTTTGTTTCCAAAAGAGAATTTACTAGCATCCAATGTAATATCAGTTTGCCTTTTATACTTGTCCTTAAGGGTTACAGAAACTGAATTAAAACCCCTGTTTCGCATTTCTTTTGAAAAAAGACCCGATTGAGTACCATAATTAACAAGGCCATAAAAGATACTGGGTTTTGACATGAATTAATTTTTAAATATTTTTAATAGTTTAAATGATGAATATAAGATTGCTAAAAAAATGACTACTTCATTAAAGTATAACATTTTAAACAGAACTATATTTAATGCAACTAACAAAGAAAAAGTTAAAGTTATTAAAAAGGTAAAATATGTTTTTCTATTAAAAGAGATGTTGTATTTAATAAGTATAACTATTTCTATAACTACAAAATAAATTACACATAATAACAATAAACCGAAACCAGCCCCATTTAAACCATAAAGATTATAACCGGATATAATAAGAAAAAGCATTAAAAACGCTGATAAAAACTCTAAAAATAAAAATAACTTCATGTCATCTTTAGCTAAAATAATATATGCCTTTGACCAACTTAGTGCCTTAAAAAAAAGCCCTAAAGCTCCAAAAACTATAAAAAAACCTATTTCTAAAAAAGCATCAGAATATAATATTGTTATTATCAGATCTCTATAGGTCAATAAAACTCCAATCAAAGGTGAAATAAATAAAAGTGCTACTTCTGCCTGTGAAGAGCAAGCATCTATTATATCATCTTTAATCTTTAGTGTGCACAATCTTGGAAAATAGTCCGTGGCCATTGCCGAAAAAATGACCCCAACATAGGCATTTACAAGGGTTATTCCAGCTACAAATAAACCCAATTCTGTTAAGTTTGCGATTGATGAAATATATGTTCTTGACGCTAATGCTACGAATAAATGCATAAATCCACCTAATGCAATTACAAATCCGTTTTGTAAGATTGATTTTCCAACTGTCAAACTTTTCACTAAACTAAGCTTAGGGATAGTTGTGTCTTTAACATAATATACTTTATTGAATATATATGTTAATATAGATAGTATTATAATTGATGGAAGAATACCATTTATACGATAAAAGTATATCAATAAAGCACTCGTTACTATAGAAACTAAACTAGTAAAAAGTGTGATTTTTCCAATTTTTCCAATTTGGTTCTTACTTTGATAAATAATCTGAAAAAAAGAAGACTTATGTGTAAAATAAACAGCCAAAGACAAATAAATCACAGTCCATAAATTACCAATATCAGAGAATGCGTAATATGCAATAATTGGAGATAAAATAATCATTAATAAAACTCCTAAATAAGAAATTATATCAACTAACGATTTTACTATTGAAGTTAATTTTTTAAATTCATTGGGTTCTTTAGATACAACGCTTGAAAGCGCTTGTACTCCACTTGTAGTTAGTCCTATTCCGCTAATTCCTATGGCTAATACCATGATACTTTGAAGTAAACCATTATATCCTATTCCAGACGGACCAATAAAAACAGAAATAAATTTAACAACTACTATACCAGCAAGGATTTTAATAACTTGGGCTGATCCTAAAACCGTAGTTGCCTTTAAGGCAAGGGATTTATTATTCATCTATTATATTTATTTTAATAATTCCCATTGATTAGTATTAAAATTATACTTCTTTAAAATTCTTGCTGGATTACCTACAACTAATGAATTCTCTGGTACAGACTTAGTAACAATTGAAGATGCTCCTATTATTGAGCCTTCGCCAATGGTAACACCAGGTAAAATGACAACATTCTCACCAATCCATACTCGATCTTTGATTACAACATGACTAAAATTTATTTCTCTTTTAGATGGAACAGATAACGGAGAATCTTGATTATCACCTATATATTTTCCGTGATCATGATCAGTAATAAATACCTTACTCGCAATTAAAACATCATTTCCAATTGTAACATTATTAACACAAGCTATATGACAGTAGTCATTAATTTGAACATTTTCTCCGATAGATAATTGAGGCTTATTATTTTTAATAACATCAACTTGTAGTCTATTTCCAACACCTGTAGTTAATCCTCTACCAAAAACCATGTGTTTCTTACCCCTTATATCTATGGGGAACCTGATGATCCGTGAATTCCTAATTAAGAATTTACCTCTAAGGAAATTTATACATAGACGAATTAAACCTATAAATCCGAGACTATTGTAATATTTAATCATTTAAATCTATTATAATTTGTAAAAGCTTTTTTGCTCCATTTTCTCTAGATAATTTTTTTTGTAAATCCTTATTTACTTTATAGGTGTCAATTTTTAAATTGTTGAAATTATTATCTATAAAATTATGAACTAAAAGTTTGGACTCAGTTAATAGTT
>TARA_B110000003_G_scaffold73338_1_pt1 | contig 11296 bp, 11 predicted proteins | sample TARA_B110000003 | Tara Oceans TARA_B110000003 (sample SAMEA4396424) | marine metagenome | biome: Westerlies Biome; feature: [SRF] surface water layer (ENVO:00010504); material: water (ENVO:00002006), including particulate matter (ENVO:01000060) such as... | depth 5 m
GGAGGTGGTGGAGCCTTTGTTGGAGGTGGTGGAGCCTTTGTTGGAGGCATTTTGGGCTTTGCCGGAGGCGATCTAGGAGGCCTTTGTGGAGGCTTTGGTGGTGGTGGTGGAGCCTTATCTGCCATGACTATCCTCTATTGGCAAAGCGGGGGACTCTTTCAAAGAATCGGGGGCATGATATCCTTTTTACAGTTCTATGCGGGGTATTTAATTAATGAAATACAGGGTATTGGATGTAATTTTTCTCTAGCACTCAATCCTTCCAACTCTATAACAAACAAATTAGAAATGACTTCCCCTCCTAATTGTTTACATAATTTAGTACAGGCTTCAACTGTCCCTCCTGTTGCAAGAAGATCGTCAATAATTATTATTTTTTGGCCTTTTGAAATCGCATCGTCATGCATTTCTAAAATATTAGAACCGTATTCCAGAGAATATTCTATATGTATTTTAGACGATGGGAGCTTTCCTGGTTTTCTAACTGGAATAAATCCAATACCTAATTTAGCAGCTAATAATGAGCCGAAAATAAATCCACGAGATTCTGGCCCTAATATTAAATCAGGACTCCAATTATTGTCTCTTATAATCTCTGAAAACCTATCTGTAATATCTTTCAATAATTTTCCGTCTGAAAGAATTGGCGATATGTCTCGAAACATAATTCCATCTATTGGGAAATCTGGAATCGTCCTAATAGTGGATTTGAGTGTATGCTCTATTTTATTCGACATGCTAATCGCTCGGGAAAGAGAGAGGGGTCCCCGGATCAAAAGACCCGGGGCCCTTTTCGTTTTCAGACTCAGAGTCCGCCAATGAGCATTTCAAAGGTTGTCTCATCACCTGGGCCAAGGTAGAACATTATCATCAATAATGCAATCCCGCCTACTATCTTGTTGATTTCAGAGAATCGTCCTGTTCCTGCCATCAGTGCACAGTATGAGATAAGACCCCATGCTATACCGTCTGCGATAGAGTATGTGAATGGCATCATTACCATTGTTATGAACGCAGGCAATGCCATTGTCTTGTCGTGCCAGTCGATATCTGCAGCCTGGCGCATCATCATTGCACCAACTACTACAAGCGCGCATCCCATTGCATATTGCGGGATTGCTTGGAATAATCCTGAAAGGAATAATCCTGAAAGCATTAGTACACCAACAGTTGCAGCCGTTAAACCTGTACGGCCGCCCTCTTCAATTCCTGCTGCTGATTCGATATATGTCGTAGTAGTGCTCGTTCCGAACATTGCTCCAACAATTGTTGCTGCAGCGTCTGACATGAATGCTTCATCTGAGTTCATCAATTCGTCGTTCTCATCTACATATCCTGCTTGTCTACCAACTGAGTAAAGTGTTCCCGCGGTATCAAAAATATCAACGAATAAGAAAGTAATCATCACAAGAAGGAATTCCCCGAGAGGGACTCCGTCTCCGCCAACGTCTCCTATTGCCCCTGCAGCAGCACCGAATGTTTCAGATGGCCACTCTGGCATAGAGAATATATCAGCCATGGCTGGTGCTTCTGCTGTTCCATAACCCGCTACTCCTGCTACGAAATCTCCATCAACCACACAATCATTTGCTGCTGCATCTATACAAAATTCAATGACGGGGTAGCTTTCGTTGTAAGGATCGCTTACACCAAGGCCCCAGCCGATAATTGAAACTCCTAGAATTCCGAAAATAATAGCTCCCTTGATTTCTCTAGCCATCATTACTGCAATAGCTAGTAATCCAATCATGGCCCAGAATGCGCCGTTTGTCATTGGATCCATTGCCGCTGTATCTGCTAAATTTACAAGCGTTGCATTATCGTGTGCTATCCAACCCATTTCACGGAGACCGATTATTGCGAGGAACATTCCTATTCCTGCACCGGTTGCTATCTTTAGATCGGTAGGGATTGCATTAATCATTGCAGTTCTTGCGCCGACTTGAGGTAGTGATAATATCATGAATATTACTCCTTCAACAAGTACTGCAGCCAGAGCTACTTCCCATGGGACTGCCATAGCCCAAGGCGCTGCGACAGTGAATGCAAAGTATGCATTTAATCCCATACCGGGCGCCATAGCGAAGGGCAATTTAGCCCAGAAAGCCATAGCCATACAACCTACAAATGCCGCTATTGCTGTAGCAAACAAGGCGTCCTCGAACGGGATTCCTGTCACTGATAGCATTGACGGGTTGACTAACAGGATGTAAGCCATTGTCAGGAAGGTGGATGCACCTGCCTTAATTTCAGTCTCGACAGTGCTTCCAGCCTCTGTCACTCCAAACATTTTATCTAATTGTTCCATTTTTCATTTCATCTCCTTTTCATTTCCCAGACCCGGGGTCTAGATACTCTTCGATTATGCATAAGGCCTATGAATAGTTCGGAACCCTTGATTCAAGAATTAATATGGATTGGGGTGCCATTAACCGGTAAATGAATTTTAATTTCTTTCCCCATTTCGGAAAAAATAACATTTCTGCTATCTTCAGGTGCATGGAATAAAATCATGTCTTGGGGAGCGCATTGATTGGCAAAATTGCATAATTCACTATGTCCTGCGTGATTAGATAATTGAAATTGAGATATCTCTAAATCTATTTGAGTAACGTTACCAAATATACTTATTTTACCTTCATCGAGTAGTTTTCTCCCACCAGAATTTTCTGCCTGATAGCCCGTTATTAAAATTCCATTTGCTTGATCGGTTCTAAGGCGGTTCAGATACCAAAGAGCTGGCCCTCCATCCAACATTCCACTTGTAGTTACTATTACATCTGCTTGAAGGGCTTTTTTCCGATCTGATTTACTGGATACTTTTTTCGTCCATTTCCATACTTCTTCTAAGGTACTCGGATCACGAATATGTTGAGGGTTATCGAACCATTTTCTTGTCAACCTAGTTCCCATTCCGTCGTAATGTACATTCAATTCGGGCGCCTCCCGATGGAGAATTCTGAGAATATCTTGACCTCTTCCTGATGCAAATGCAGGTACTAATGCTACTCCTCCTCTTCTGACTATATTCTTAACTGCAGTTACAAATTTACTTTCTTCTTCTTCTCTATTTGGATGGTTTTTGCCACCATATGTGGCTTCTAAACAAAGAATATCACATTCGATCGGTTTCGCCCCAATTGTGTTGGGACTATCTCTTGTATCAAGATCCCCCGACCATAATATTCTATGCGTTGGTGTTTCAATTTCAATCATACACGCCCCTGGCATATGTCCCGCACGATGAAGTCTACATTTCCATTTTCCAACATCAAACCATTCTTCATATTCATGAGTTACCCATGACTCCAATGCATACTCTAGATCTCTTTTATCCCAGGAAAGTGGGTATCCTTCAATCTTTGATACTTTGTAAGTATCTCTCCACATTATTTCTGAAACATCTGCTGTCAAGCTAGTCCCATGAAATCTAATATTATTGAATCGAGTTAACCAAGGGACCATGCCAATATGATCAATGTGGCTATGAGTGATTATAGCATCAGTCACAGGAGGACTTTGATCGGGGTATTTTGGAGGCCTTGTAGGAGCTAACCCATAATCTATCAGAAGTCTTGTTCCTGTATTATCTTCAATGATACATCCGACGTTACCAACTTCATTTCCCCCTCCAAGAAAATGAAAACGTATACCATTATCCACTGGTTCCGATGGATATTTGGTAAATTGTCCAGGATTATACAACACCATGACACGGCGAAGAGTACTATGATGATGAGTGTTTGGCGTCCAACCCCACTATTTCCATTGCAAACACATTCTATTCTATACATAATGAAAAAATGTATCCCAATGTTTATTGTCTGCCTGTTGTATACTTAGATTGTCTATCAAAATCTATTACAAAATTAGCATTTTATTAAAATCTATTACAATATTCAACTTCCAGTAGAAACAAAGGGGTTGGGGACAAAATTGAGAACCTACACCCCATCTTGCGAGACATGACAAGGTTGCCAGACTCAATCTTTGTTGTAGATAATGATCGTTGTTTTGGCTGCGCCGCTTGTGTTTCACTATGTCCAGTAGACGCTTTAGTTCTTGATGACATTTTAGCTATAGTTGACGAACCATCTTGCACGCATTGCAATTTCTGTATACCACATTGTCCTGTACACGCTCTTTCAATAATAAAAATAAATATTTGAGGATGAATATGAAATTTGCAATAACTAGATCTATAGATTTAGAAAATAATAAAATAACTTGGTCAATAAACCCTGAGATATTAAGAATATATTCTTATTTGTTTTTCTGGATAATTGTAGGGTGTGGGTGGTATTTTACAAAACATCACTCAGATGTAGATTTTCATAATAATATTTTAATTGATACATTCGGTTCAAATAGTATTTGTTTACTTTTTGATCATCCTCCTGGAAACTATCTCTTACCCTCTTTATGGGCCATAAACTATCTTTTATTGACTTCTTATTCTCTTTCATGTTGGTTGCGAGTTTATCATGAAAAGGCCTTAAATCATGTTGAAAATAATCGCTATATCTTTTTTACAACATGTACTATAATAGAAATATTTTCCTTCACCGTTTTTAGCACAATTTTTGCCATAACTCCAGAAGAAAATGTGGCAATACACACCCTCCCATACACATTCTTAATTATTGGATTATCTATCTTGAGTGCAAAGAATTACATTTATTATCAGTTCGTCACACAGTTAACAGAAAAAGAAAAATTTCAATCAAAAATCATCACAAGTATTCATATTTTAGCGAGTTTATTCAAAATCATATTCCAAATTTTTGCAATATTTCAACCTAATATAATCAATAATGAACTTATCTTATTTACAAATGAAATATTGAGTATTGTATGGATATTAACTGCAGCTGTAATTCCAATTTATACCTCATGGAAATTAAAAGATCGCGCGGGAGATTTAGAATTTACAATATCTCCCAAATTAACACCATTCTAATAAAATATTACAGCCACCCGCTCTCTGTGCAACCTACTGACATAGTAACTCAATCAAAAGAAATACATGATTGGATAGTGGATAAAAGACGAATAATTCATAGAACCCCCGAATTAATGTATGAAGAATTCGAAACGAGTAAACTAGTACAAGACACTCTTTCAGAATTAGACATTAACTTCCAAAAAGACATTGCAATAACGGGGGTAGTTGCCACATTAGGGGACGGAGACGGTCCTTGCGTTGCTTTGAGGGCAGATATGGATGCTTTACCGATTCACGAGGAAACAGATATTGATTTTAAGAGCGAAATAGATGGAAAAATGCATGCATGTGGCCATGATTGTCACACGGCTATGTTGTTAGGAGCAGCCCGTTTATTAAAGCAAAATGAAGATAAAATAAAAGGGACAATAAAGTTAGTTTTCCAACCCGCTGAAGAAGGCGGTGCCGGTGGAAAAATGATGAGAGAGCAAGGAATTTTAGAAAATCCAAAAGTTCAACAAATTTACGCATTACATGTTGCGGGAACGATGCCTATGGGCACATTAGCATCTCGCAAAGGAACTCTTTTGGCAGCGACATCAACAGTAAAGATAGTGGTAAAAGGAAACGGAGGGCATGCCGCCGCACCTCATGAGACAATTGATCCGGTAGTTACGGGTTCGAAGATAGTAGTCGAACTTCAAACAATAATTTCCCGAGAATTAAATCCTCTAGAATCAGGAGTAATTAGTATTACAATGACTAAGGGAGGAAATGCGTCGAACGTAATCCCTTCTACAATGGAACTCCAAGGAACGATACGTTCACTAACTCTTGAAGGCATAAATAAACTTCAAAAAAGGGTCAAAGAAGTAGCAGAAGCGATAGCAATTGCAAACCGCTGTGAGGCAGAAGTGACATTTCTAGGAAACGACTATCCTCCAACAATAAATGATGGAGATTGCTGGGAATTAGGAAAAGCTTCGGCAATGGAAATTCTTGGAGAGGAGAAAGTATCAGAAATGTCCCCTATTATGGGAGGAGAAGATTTCGCATATTATACTCAACAAATACCAGGTTGCTTCTCTTTCATTGGAGTGGGCAACCCCGAAATAAATGCTGTGTATGACGTCCACCATCCTATGTTCAAAGTTGACGAAGAAGCTCTCTCATTGGGCACCGCAATACACGTTAACAACGCTTTAAAAGCTCTAGAATTTTTAAGAGAAGATTGATATGAAAATAGCAATAATAGGGTCAGGAGTAGAAGTTTTCTGCTGCGGCCACCGCTTATTAGATCTAGACCCGGAATTAGAGTTACACATATTTGATGAAAAAGCAGAATCAGGTATGTACGGAGAAGAACCAGGAATTATCAAAAATTGGCCAATAACTCCCATTGCATGGTGTGGTAAAATGTATAGCCAAATGCCAACACAAAAATCATCCGCAGTGAGATATTCATGGTTTGTAAAATCTCTTTCTATAATGCTGGCAAAAAGAGATACCACCTTCCATTTAAAATCCCGAGTAACAAAAATTGGAGAAAACAACGTTCATTTTTCCGGAGCAGGGGTCTCTGGAACAGGAAAAATGAAGTTCGCCAAAATCATTGATCTTAGAAATAAAAAAGATGAAAAGAAATGGTTTGGGGCGATTTCAAACGAAATTATTGAAGGAGAGATCCATGGAACTAGGTCCGATAATACTGTTGAAATATGGTCTGACAAAGGAGAATTAGAAGGCAATTTTATCCAAATAATGAATTGGTATGGCAAAAACCCTAAATCAGCAATTTCTGAAAGAGTCCAATTGGGGATAGAGACGGCCGAATTAACAATAATTTAGTATTATTTTTGTAAAATATTAGATGCCTAGTGCAGTCACGAGAGAATATGAACGGAGTCGACAGTCAGACATTGGAGCATGTTTGCAACCCAAATGAAAAGACTCGACACGCTATATTGATAGATCCCGCCGATCAAACACCAGATACAGCAGCTAAAAGAGCGGTAGCTGCAGTAGCCGCGGGTAGTAAAATGATACTCGTAGGTGGTTCTAGCGATACAGACATGAAAAATGTCAACGAGACTGTAATAGCGATTCAAGAAGCACTCGAACTGGTTGCTTGGGCATCTTCACAAGATTCTGATTTAGATGAGAAAAATTGGAAAGTACCAGTGGTTCTTTTTCCACAGGGCGCAGCTGCACTGTCACCCGCCGCAGATGCAATAACTTTCATGATGCTGATGAACAGTAAATCTTCTAGATTTTTGATCGAAGAACAAGTAGCGGGCTCATTATTCATTAAAAAAGCTGGTATTTCGCCATTGCCAATGGGGTATATTATTTGTGAACCCGGAGGTAAAGCAGGAGAAGTAGGCCAAGCAGATCTAATCCAACCATCCGAAACAGAAAGAATTTCTGCATACGCAACAACAGCAGAATATTACGGATTCAGAATAATCTATCTCGAAGCCGGAAGTGGCGCCCAAACCCCCGTATCTCCCAATCTAATCAAAGCGGCCAGAGAGTCGTGCAATCTGACAATTATCGTTGGAGGAGGAATTAGAGACGGAGAAACTGCAAAAGCTGCATCCGACGCAGGTGCAGATTGGATAATTACAGGTAATTTGACAGAATCTTTTGATAATGCAAATACATTACAGAATGCGCTTACTAACTTCATAACAAAAATGAACAAATAAAAAAAGGGGAGCCGCCGAAGCGACCCCCCAAAGTAGTAGCATATTCTACTTACAAATAATCACCACCAACCATCATCGTCATCATCATCGTCATCATCATCGCAACAGCCATCAGAAGTACAACCATCCGTCACGCAGTCACCGTCAGAGTCTACATAGTGTTCACAATCCCAGCACCAGTAGTTGTCTCCGCTATCCGGACCTACAGTATAACTCCCACAATTTTCGTTGCTGCAACGGACATTAGACAAGGTCGGCTTTCCCCAAAGAAAGTCAATCGGTGTTTCTGTGTCATATATACAGGGGGTTCCATCAATCTCAACTGGGCCTGTGCCATGGCACCCATAGCACATTGGTACCACTGGAGTTCCACCCATTCCTATCAGTGAGAGAAACTCACGAATCCTGCTCTGCGTGAGGTGCGCGCCGACATCAGCGGATAAATCACAATCACTCACACAGCAGTCCAAGCTTTCGTCATGATCTAAGCCGCAGGCTCTTTTGATGGCCTTTATCCAAGAATTAGATCCTTTAGGTGCAGAACAAGAGGATCCCGTATGATGATAGTAGACTCCGCCATCTAAGTACTCTTCGTCATAGACAAACCCGCCAATGAGGGGTAAAAAATCAACTAAATTCATTAATGTGTTAAAACCATAAAACTCTAAAAATAATCCAATGCCAGGCACCACGATCATCCAAAGCTCTCCTGCACTAACTCTGGATGTTAAGCCAGAGGCGTTCGTTACTGATTTTGGATCAGCCTCCAGAGAGGGTTCGTTTTGATGCCTCTCACCACCTTGCAACATATCTTGCATAGGCTTTCGTTCTACCTACTGCACTTAATGAGACTCTAATAATATAGATTCCTGTGTCATATTTTGAAAATTTAGGCCAACAAAACTCTTAATCTTCATTAAGAACTGGCTTAGATATGAATAACGAGAAAGGTGCAAAGCGCGAGCGTAGCCCCAAATGGAGAGACAAACTCAGCACTAAAGGACAAAAACCCGTCAAAAAGACAAGAAAAGGTCTGACTTCCCACCTTCACGATGAGGTGAAACCAGATCCGTGCTATGCTTGTAGGATAACAGGAGAAAATAAGTACGAAGAATCCAATTCCGGTAAAAAACCAAAAAGATATAGTATAGTTTCATCAAATTCCAATTCCACCAAATATGGGTTTAATGACAAAAGCCTATGTGAAAGACACGAGCAGTATGAACTTCAGCAACTATCCGTGAAGTTACCTGGATTTGCAATAAAAAAAATCCATGCTCTTGAAAAAATACCAGAAGCAAAGAGGAAAAAAGCCAATGGCAAATTGACACAGAAAGGAATCAAATCATTCACTAAAAGAGCCGTCGAATATATTCTCAAAGAACAACTGAAGAATACAAGAACTCGCGTATTCCGCCCCTCTATAGATGTAAAAACAGGAGAATACTGGTATGCGCCAGATTCAGAAACCGTTGGATGGAACGTACCAAAAGAAGCCATATCAGGATTATCAATGGAAGAAACACCTAAACTTTCAAAACTTCATGAAAAAATAATTAAGTTACAAGAGTTACATAATGTTAATCAAAATCAATTAATCTCAACAATAGGTGAAATACATACTTCAATTAAGGAAAACACAAAAGAAATAGATGATTTCCTCAATACTATTATTACACCTTTAAGGAATCAAGAGAAAGAATATTTGAAAGAGTCGGATTTGAATTGTTATATCTGTGGATTAACCGGTATTACAACTCCTGCATCATCAGCATCGAATGCAAAGTATGTGTTAGTCCCATCTGAAGACAAAGCATCAAGACTCCCTGGAAATGAAAAACCCCTTTGTCTAAAATGTCTAGATCAACAAGACAAAGAAAAAGAAATGTCATGCAATATTGAATTACCAGATTTTTTGGTAAAGAAAATCAAAGAACACGAAGATGTCCTTCCCGGTGAGCCAAAGGAAAGTGCGAAAACATGGATTAAAAGATCAATATTCACAACCTTAGAAAGTGCATCAGACCAAAAAAAGCATAGACTCATCTATCCCCAGCCGCAGTCTTCAAAATCGAATAAAAAACAAGAGTACTGGCCATATACAGAGCCTAACGAGATGGTAGCGGTAAAATCTCCCGAGGTGCTAAAAAAACTTCGTGAACAAGTGAAAGAGTTGAAAAGTTTCCAATCCAATCAGAAATACAAATTAACATCGTTAATTGAGGAAATTGACATTACTGTAGAAGACAATATAACAAAGATGAATAAACTTCTTGGAACGGGAAACGAACTTAGCGGATTGATCCCTAGATTAGAAATCGAAATGACTAGGCCCTATGCAGTAAAAAACTCCTTTGCAAGCAACTTTGGAGATACCAATTAATTTCTTTTAATAGAGTCAATTAAGCGATCGATTTGGGCTTCCATATCTAGAATTAGAATCATATGCTCTTCTTCTACCTTCAGAAGTCGCGCATTTTCTTTTTGTAATTCTTCAAGACGAGAGTCAGAATTATCCGTTCCATCAATTCTTCGAATTTTTTCATTTTCTAATTTTGCCTCTAATTGTCCACAACGCATCTTCATAACTCTCAATTGTTCTTCGAGATCGATTATCGTAGGGCCATCTCCTTGTTCTAAATCCATTGAGGCTAATTCTAATTCTAGAGCGCGCGTCCGCTGTCTGGAATTAGCCAATTCTTGCTCTATACGTATCACTTCGTCCCAAACAGATATTACTTCTTGAACTAGCTTTTCATTTGGAAATTGTGCCAACCTTTCCTCCAAAGGAGAATTGTCTTTCTCCGATGAAGAATCTAGATTTGAAGGCGAACTCATCAATAATCAACAAACATCGAGGCTAATACGTTCTTGAACCTTGAGTAAAAATCTACCCATTATACGTTGATATTTGGAGATTAACAGTTTTGCCGTTTTTCGTCGCGTTTATATCAAAGTCAAAGTTCGCCGGCGATATGAAGGTATATCGCGCAGTAGGATTCTTCCGTCAAGGAAAGACAAACCAAGACTTCTCAATGGACTTAGTTGCACCCGATGAAGACGGTGCAAGAGAGAAAATAATGTCGAACTTTGGAAGTCGCCACGGAGCCAAGAGGCGCGAAATTACTATCCAATCTCTAGAAACAATAGACCCATCTGAATCAAGCGCGCCTGTTGTAATATCTCATTTTAGAAACAACTGATACGGAATTTCGTTTTTTGTACGATTTACCGAGGTTTAACTAACTTCAACACGTAACTCTGAAATGACATTGGCCTCAGGACCACTTGTGCTGAAGAAAACTTTCATGCGCCAGTACTGGCGTATTCAACAAAGCCAAACTCTTATCTCAATGGGATTTTGGATTACCACACTCACATTACTCATGTGGCCATATGTTAGTTGGCGATTTGAGTCTGACACCGAAATGCTAGCCGTTCCGATGACTTATTGGGGACTCGGGGCAATTGCATTTTCAGTTTTAGCCGTTGTTCTAATAATAGGGTGGACATATGATGTATTTCTAGGGCTATGGCGGGAACATTTGACAGTAGTCCAGGAAAGAAACCCATTTACTACATACAAAGTAAACGCCCCGTTTGGTATGTTATTGGCCCAAACTAATACAATACTGCGTAAATT
>TARA_B110000003_G_scaffold4012_1_pt1 | contig 11281 bp, 12 predicted proteins | sample TARA_B110000003 | Tara Oceans TARA_B110000003 (sample SAMEA4396424) | marine metagenome | biome: Westerlies Biome; feature: [SRF] surface water layer (ENVO:00010504); material: water (ENVO:00002006), including particulate matter (ENVO:01000060) such as... | depth 5 m
ACTTTCTGAGCATTAAATTGTTTACTCCATCTATTTAATTGTCTTTCTACATAGTTTTCATGTTTTCCTAAATCTTTTAAGCTAGATTGCTTTACATCAAAAGAATGCAGTTCTGCAAGAGTCGATATAAATGATTTTGTAATAATTTTTTTATCTGAAGTCGAATATTTTTCGGCAATAATATTATCAGCGATTGTCTCGCCATCAACATACTCCATTATGTAAAAATCATCATCACAAACCATCCGATCAATACATAAAAGAATTGGTTTTGGAACTTTTAAATTGTTTTTACTTAATTCAGTAATAATTTTAAATTCTCTTTGCATATTGTGGGCGGACTCAAGTTTTTTCCCAAAAGGAGGTCTTCTTAAGACAAAAACACTTGAATTATCAAAAATTTTATAAGTAATGTTTGATCTGCCTACTTTGAATTGTTCAAATTTAAATTTATAACTCAAATCCGTATTTGAAGAGATGTAATCTCTTATTTTTTTATCAAAAAATTCCATTAACAAATATCTTATGAAATAATTCTCTCGGACTCAAGTTAATTGATAGAATAAAACAATGGATTTTAATTATTCGGAAAAATCTTTAGAGCTCCAGGAAAAGCTTCGAAAATTTTTTGATCAACATATTTTTCCTAATGAGCAAGCTTATGAGAATGCTATTGTTGATTCTGGAGATCCTCTTCATATTCCTGATTTATTAAATGAGTTAAAACAAAAGGCAAAAGATCAAAACCTTTGGAATTTATTTTTACCTGATAGTGAATATGGTGCAGGACTTACAAATGTTGAATATGCTCCGTTAGCTGAAATTACTGGCCAGAGTTGGTGGGCACCAGAAGTATTTAATTGTTCAGCTCCAGATACTGGAAATATGGAAATTCTTGCAGAGTTTGGATCCCCAGATCAAAAAGATCAATGGTTAAAACCACTACTTGAGGGTGAAATTCGCTCTTGTTTTGCTATGACTGAACCAAATGTTGCATCATCTGATGCTACTAATATTTCAAGTTCGATAGTTGCTGATGGAGAAAACTATGTTATTAATGGAAGAAAATGGTGGACATCAAATGCAATAAACCCCCGTGCAAAGATCTGTATTTTTATGGGTGTGACTAATCCAGAAAACCCACCATATACAAAACAAAGTCAAGTTCTTGTTCCTATGGATTCAGAGGGAATCACTATTGTAAGACCAATGCACGTGTATGGATATGATGATGGATACACCGGCCACCCAGAATTAAAATTTGAAAATGTAACTGTCCCTAAAACAAATATTATTGGTGGAGAGGGAATGGGTTTTAAAATTGCTCAAGCAAGATTGGGTCCTGGAAGAATCCACCATTGCATGAGAACAATAGGTATGGCTGAAAGAGCATTAGAACTCATGATTAAAAGAACCATGTCAAGAGAAACTTTTGGTACAAAAATTTCTGATCACGGGGTTGTACAAGACTGGATAGCTAGGTCAAGAATAAAAATTGAAGAAGCAAGATTACTAACTTTAAAAACCGCATGGTTAATTGATAACGTAGGCAAGGAACAAGCAAAAATAGAAATCTCAGCAATAAAAGTTGGTGTTATTGAAGCTGCATCATATGTTATTGATAAAGCTATACAAGCACATGGAGCTATGGGGCTCTCTCAAGACACACCTCTTGCCAGAATGGCAGCTGGCGCAAGGACTTTAAGAATTGCTGATGGCCCAGATGAAGTTCATTTGAGATCAATCGCAAAAAGAGAGATAAACAAACATTCATGAATGAAAAAATAGGAGTTATAGGCGGCGGGCAAATGGGAAGTCAAATAGCTGCCTTAGCTGCTATGGCTGGATACGAAACTAGTCTTTATGACGAAAATAAAGAAAATCTAGAATACAGATTTAAATTTGTTGAGAATAATATAAAAAACTTAATTGATAAAAGTATCTACTCTAAAGATAATTTAGATGCATATCACAATAATTTAGAACTTAAATATTCACTTGATGAAGTTGTAGATGATAAGTCTTTCGTGATAGAAGCGGTTGTCGAGAGATTTGATATAAAACTGGAAATTTTTAAAAAGATTTCAAGTTTTATGCAACAAGATGTCGTTATGGCTACCAATAGTTCATTTATTCAAGCTTCTGAATTGTCTAAGCACTGTGATTATCCAGAGAGATTTATAAACATGCATTTTTTCTATCCTCCAATAAGGATGGATTTAGTTGAAATTTCATACCCTGACAATGTTTCTAAAAATGTTTTGGAACGTACAAAAACTGTTAGTAAAAATATGGGCCGATCTGTTGTTGTACTAAAAAAAGAAACTCCTGGTTTTATTGTTAATAGAATGCTCGCAGCATTAGTTGATGAGGCTTATGAACTTTATGATGAAGGCATCGCAGAATTTGAAGATATAGATATTGCAATTAAAAAAGGATTAAACCACCCACTAGGACCATTTGAACTATCAGACTATTCCGGACTAGACATCCATTATTATGCCAAATTAAAAAAGTTTGAAGAATCTGGTGATCTTAGAGATAAACCAAAAGCATTTCTTAAAGACAAGGTTCTTAAAGGTGATTTAGGTGTAAAGACCGGTAAAGGTTTTTACAAATACAATAAAGAATAGCTTATTCGAAATCTTCGTCTTTTAAATTAAATGTAACTTCTTTATTTGATTTAATGATCAATACTATTCTTTCTGTTTGTATAGGGAATGGATATGGTTTGTTCCAATACTTTTCAGATAATTTGTCAATATTATCTCTAGCTTCTTGGCCAGTAATTTCTCCAATTACTTCTCCTCTAATCTCTACAAATTTAAATGGATTATCGTGTTTCCAAATCATCACGGTAACTCGAGGATCTATTTTTACATTTTTGTATTTAACTCTATGAATTTCAGTATTAATTAAAATATTTTCACCATCTGTATCGACCCACATTACATGAGTTTGAGGAACGCCATTTTTAAATAAAGTAGTTAGAGCAGCATAATTCGGTTCCGTTGCCATCTTGATTGTTTTATTGTCTAGTTGCATGTGTTAAATTATAGTTTATGAAGGTTGTTTTGCAGAGAGTAAAAAGCGCATATGTTGAAATTGATTCTATTAAAATTTCTGAAATATCTCAGGGACTTCTGATATTTTGGGGAATAGAAGAAGAAGATACTGATATAGATGGTGATGTTTTGATAAATAAAATATTAAATTTTAGAATATTTTCAGATGAAAATTTTAAAATGAATAAATCAATAATTGATGTGAAAGGTGAAGTTCTAATAGTAAGTCAATTTACACTTGGTGCTAATTTTTTAAAGGGTAATAGGCCGTCTTTTGTTAACGCTAAAAATCCAGATATCGCTAATGAGATGTTTAATAAGATAGTTCAGAAGTTTTCTATAAAAATAAAAACTAAAACAGGCCAATTTGGTTCAATGATGCAGGTAGGTTTAATAAATGATGGACCCTCTACCTTTGTATTAACTTCAAAAAATGGAAAGATTATAAATTAGGCTGATTGAAGATTAATTTTTTTATTTTCTCTTTTTTTTTCAAGTTGTTTATCAAGGTAATATTCATCCCCAGCCCATAAATGCAAACCTAAACCTAGTTTCATTGCACATCGTTTAAAAGCATCTGATTCTGCGTGCTTAGCATTTGAACCATCATTTTTTTGATCGTGTTCTACATCTCCTATTGAAGTTACAGTTACAGGCTTTCCATCAATTTCGACTGTTAACTTTCCAAAACACCCAACAACACTTCCTGTTTTTTCTTGTCTTATTAGTTCTACAACTTCCCAATTAAATGGTCCACAGACTTCTAAAAGCCTTTGTGTAATAACAGGATGTGGAACATAGTTTCCAAATTTTCCTTTAGGTGCTTTTTTTATCCACTCTTTTGGAAACTTTCTAGATAATTCAAATAGTTGTTTCATTTCTTTCTCTCCATTTCTTTAAGATCTTTAGCCCAAACCGGAGCAGTTTCATTATTAGTTTTAATCACTTGTAATTTTGGTTCATCATCCCACTGTTTTTCTATAAAAGTATCTCGTGCTAATTGTTTATCCATCCCTTTTTTGTCAGCTACAGCATCTAAACCTCTTAGTTTTGGTACAAAACTTGTACCACATATCGCTACTAAATTTTCTAATTCACTATCTGATAATTTTTTATCAGTTGCCCAATTAAGTAAGCTTTTAATATCTATTGTTTTAGATTTATAACTTTTTGAATAATTAAAAACAGTATCCGCAATTTTTATAGCGCCTTTTTCTTCGACATCTATTGCAATTTTGTTATCAACAAATTTATTAATTTTATAAGTACTATCTTTCGCTTCTAAAGAAACTCCTCTTGCAATAAACAATTCTTTAGGCTCTTCAATAGCCTGTAGGTCGGTATTTTCTAATTCTTCTTCGCCACTTTTCGCTATATCCCAAATTAAGTCTTTCATGTTCGCCTCCTGTAATTAAGCTGCTTCATCATATATTCTATGACAATTGCAACTGTCATTATGGTCTGAACAAATAAAATTTGCTTTTATACCGGCTGAATTTAATACATTCATTATTTCTCTATCTTTCATAATTTATAACTTACAGATAAGGTGTGACAAAAATATAAATAATTCAATCTTTCTATTAAAAAACTATATATTATGAGGTTGTGATAGTTGAAAAAAACCTCTTTGACTCACATATGTATAAAGAAGTCATCAAGCAATATGATGAGGTCTCTGATTTAATTAATCTTGATTCAAATATCAGAGAAAGACTAAAACTACCACAAAGGTCTCTTGTAGTATCATTTCCATTCAGAAGAGATGAGTATGATGAGGTTGAGACCGTAATGGGTTACAGGGTACAACATGTACTTTCCATGGGTCCAACAAAGGGCGGTATTAGATATGCCCCAGATGTTAACTTAGGTGAAGTAACAGCTTTAGCTATTTTAATGTCTTGGAAATCAGCGATAGTTGGACTTCCTTACGGTGGAGCTAAGGGTGGGGTTGCAATTGATCCGAATCCACTAACACGTTCAGAAAAGCAAAGAGTTACTAGAAGGTATACTGCGGAATTATTACCTATTATTGGTGTTGATAAAGACATTCCTGCGCCTGATCTAGGAACTGATGAACAAACTATGGCGTGGATTATGGATACTTATAGTAACTTTATTGGTTCGCCACAACCAGGTATTGTCACAGGCAAACCAGTATCTATTGGCGGCTCTATTACACGAAGGGAGTCTACTGGAAGAGGAGCAGTTGCAGTAGCACAAGCCGCTATGGAAAAAATAGGTAAAGAGTTAAAAGATTCTGAAGTGGTTGTTCAAGGGTTTGGCAACGTAGGTAGGTATGCAGCACTTGATTGTTACGAAAGAGGTGCAAAGGTTATTGCTGTTAACGATTTAGGTGGTGCTGTAATTAATAAAAAAGGTTTAAACATACCTGAATTATTCAAACATATTGCAAAGACGAATACGGTAAAAGGGTTTAGTGGTGGAGAGCCTTATGATGAACCAATTTTAGAATTAGAATGTAATGTACTTATACCGGCAGCAATTGGAGGAGTAATTACATCGGATAATGCTGAAAAAATAAAAGCGAATGTGATAATTGAAGGAGCCAATTCACCAACAACGCTAAATGCAGATAAAATCTTGAGAGAAAATGGAATTTTTATTATTCCTGATATATTGGCAAATGCGGGAGGTATTACTGCTAGTTATTTTGAGTGGGTACAAAATACTCAAAACTATTTGTGGAAAGAAAAAGAACTTCATGAAAAATTAATTGATGTCATGATTACAGCATTTGAAGAAATTTGGATAATATCTCAAAAACAAAATTGCGATTTAAGGACAGCAGCTCTGATAAAAGGAATAAAAAGAGTTGCAGCAGCCAAACTTACAAGGGGTTTATTTCCTTAAAAGCTCCTGCAGTTCTTCTTGAATGTGATCTCTTTTATTTTTTAATATATTTAATTTTTCTTGTATTTCTTCTTCATCAAGATTGCTTAATGGACTATCTTTAGGTAAATCATTTGGATTATTAAACATATTTAAAGCATCTAAACTTTCATTGAGTTCATTTATCTCTTCGTTAAACTTTTTCAATTCATCAGTATTTGGAGCCTCTTTATTAAAGACTGGACAAATTGGTTTATAGTAACACCAGTCACACAAATTATTTTTAGTAGCTGGAAAATTATCTTCTTTGAAAGCTTTTTTAATAGATTCCCAAATTTCAATTATTTCAGCCTTAGCCTTGACTATGTCTTCTTCATTTATTTTAAGTGTGTGAATAGTAGAATTTTTAAGATATATTAATTTTAATTCAGCAGGCATTTCATTTAGTTCTTCTTTAATCAGCAATGCGTACAATTTTAGGGCAAAGAAACGAGGTTCTTTATATTTAGCCATAGGTGCTTTACCACTTTTATAATCAACAATGACTAATTCACCTTTATTATTCCTATCCATTCTGTCAAGAATCCCTCTAAGGTTGAGATCTTCTATAGACCCCCTTACCCATCTTTCCCTTTCAAGAGGTTCAAAACTTGTAGGATCTTCTATTTGCATATAGTTATTTAATAGTTTTAATCCATCTACACCCCAGTCTCTTTCTTCCTCGACGCTTTCAAATAAATTATGGTGCTCATCATTACTTCGAACTTTTGTCCAGGCATCTCTAAACAAATTATGAAGTTTTTCTGTTGTTCTTTCAGGTTGTGGAAGGTCAAACAAATCTTCTAAAGCTTGGTGAACGGTTGTACCCTTTGCCTGCACTTCTGTTGTAGGCTCACTTATTTTATCAATATTTGCGTATTTAAATTGCCTAGGACATGTTTTAAATTGAGATGCCCGAGATGGTGATAAATTTTTTATCATATTTAAACTATAACTATATTAATTTCAAAATTTGTAAAATGGTAATAATGAATAGGTTTTTAAAAGTATTACAAATAATTGGTATAGCAACTTTCATACTTTACTTTGTAGCGGGTATTCTTTATAGTTCGTTTACTTGGTTTAATTACTTATTCAATTAAATTTGTGTATATCACACTATTGCTAGAGTGACTAAGTGGAAAACGGAAAAATTAAAGTTGCAATTTTAGGTGTTGGTAATTGTGCAAGTTCATTCGTTCAAGGTATTTACCATTATTCAAATAACAATACTGAAGATGGTTTGATATCCGATGTTATTGGTGGATACAAAGTGTCTGATATTGAAGTTGTAGCAGCTTACGACATTAATTCTTCTAAAGTGGGCAGAGACCTATCTGAGGCGATATTTGAAGAGCCCAACAATACTTTAAAGTTTTGCGAAGTTCCAGAAACAGGCATCATCGTAGAACCGGGAGTTGTGAACGATGGTGTTGGCAAATTTGTTAAAGATATAATTGATGTAGTTCCAGACTCTGATGATTTTGAAAAATCATTAAAAAATTCTGGCGCAGAAATACTTATAAATTTATTGCCTGTTGGTTCAGATGAAGCTGTAAAGTTCTATGCTCAATCAGCGATAAATACCAAAATTGGATTTATAAATTGTATCCCAGTTTTTATAGCCAGAGATGAGATTTGGTACAATAAGTTTAAAGAAAATAAAGTTCCACTAATTGGGGATGATATCAAGAGTCAAGTTGGTGCAACTATAGTTCACCGAGTTCTGGCACAGCTTTTTTCCGATAGAGGTGTTAAGTTAAAAAATACATACCAACTAAATGTAGGCGGTAATATGGATTTTCTTAATATGCTTGAAGAAGATAGATTAGAAACGAAGAGAACAAGTAAAACATCATCCGTGACCTCAGTAGCAAATAATGGCAAAGGTATAGATCCAGACAATGTTCGTATAGGACCATCTGATTATGTAAAGTGGCTTGAAGACAGGAAAAAAGCCTTTATTAGATTAGAAGGTGAGTCATTCGGCGGTGCTCCACTAAATATTGAAGTACAGTTGGAAGTTTGGGATTCTCCAAATAGTGCAGGTGTAACAATAGATGCAGTCAGATATATGAAATTTTTTGCAGAAAATGATGATCTTGCATCTTTGGATCTAGTTTCAGCTTGGTTAATGAAAGCACCAGCAAAGGCACATAAAGATAGTGATGTATTAATGAAATTACATGAACTTACACATATAGAAAAGAATTAACTTAAAGAATTCTTAAACATCTCCATAGCTTCTTCTACATGTTTTTTAGGCGTAGTTAGCGGTCCCATAAATCGAATTACATTTCCTTCTTTTCCACAAGAGACAAGTAATAAACCATTTTCCCTACTTTGATCAATAATTTTATTCGCTTTAATTTTATCTGGAATCTTAGATGTTTTATTTTCAACAATCTCAACTCCAATCATTGGTCCGTATCCTCTTACGTCTCCTATGAAGTCAAAATTATCCATCATTTCATGTAGTGAATTCTTCATAACTTCTTCCTGAATTTTTGTATTTGAAATAATATCTTCATTATCAAAAGCTTCTAAAACACCCAAAGAGGCAGCACAAGAGACTGGAGATGCCCCAAAAGTACTTCCAATTCCAGCATCATGAATTGAATCCATAATGTGACTCCTGCCAACAACGGCTGCTAGTGGAAAACCACCTGCAATTCCTTTGGCTAGAGTTACAATATCAGGCTCTACGTTCATATGCTCTGCACCAAACATCTTTCCTGTTCTACCAAAACCTGTTTGCACCTCATCAAAAATAAGAAGAATCCCATTTTTGTCACAAACATTTCTTAGATGTTTAATAAAAGTTTTTGATGCTGGAATATATCCACCCTCACCTAATTGAATTTCAATGACAATTGCTGCAACATCATTTGGGTTTAATATTGTATCTAAATATGAGTCGAGTTTTTCTATTGCAATATCATCAGAGATTCCTCGGTATTCATAAGGATATTCAGTATGATGTACAAAATCAGGAAAAGGACCAAATCCTTGTTTGTAAGGCTTATCTTTACCAGTTAAGCCCATTGCTAAGTAGGTTCTGCCATGAAAACCACCGTTAAAAGAAATAATAGATTTTCTGCCTGTAGAGTATCTTGCAATTTTAACTGCATTTTCTACGGCTTCTGCGCCACTATTGACCAGAAAGGTTTTAGTATTGTTTTTTATTGGATATCTATTATTTAATTCGTTACAAACCTTAACTGCATTTTCATGTGGCGCATATGCAAAACATGAATGAGAGAAATTTTCTAACTGTTCACTAACTTTTTTAACCACACGTGGGTGAAGATGACCTGTGTTTAAAACTGCATAACCACCAACATAGTCGAGGTATCTTTTACCACTAGAATCCCAAATTTCGGCGTTTTTTCCTTTTGTAATGTAATTTTCATGAGTACTGATCCAAGCGTTTGGAACGTTAGATGTAATTTCATTATTTAACAAATTTGCCATAACAAATACTGTAACTGATTAGTTATTAATACTCAATTTTGTAGGTACTAAAATGAATTGTATGGAATTTTATTATTTACAACTTCCTTCATATATAAGTTTAGGTATCTGTGGTTCAGTTGGATTATTATTCCTATATATACATATAAAAAAAATAAATGTTGATATAAAAAAATCTAATATGTTAATTATCATATCTTTGAGTTCAATAATAGTTCAAATATTAGTTGTGGTATTTTTCCAATCTATGGGTAATGAGATAGGTTCATTCAGTATGTTTTATAATGTAATAAATTTGTTTATACTCACATTTTTGTATGTTTATAGAAATGAAATGAAATTGAATTATTATTTATACTGGTCTTTTGCTCTATTATTTCTTATGGGAATGGAAATAAGAGCACTGCAAACACTCAAACTGGGGTTACTTGATGCCATATAAACTTTTAAATGATAAAAAAACTTTTGCTGATGTAAATTCTGAAAATCCAACTGTATGTTTTCTTCATGGATGGGGAAGATCATCAAAAGATTTTAACTTAATATGTAAATCTTTTGATTATATTAATTTTGATCTACCTGGCTTTGGAAAGTCTCTAGAGCCAGAAAGCAGTATGACTCCAAAGGAATATGCTGTATATTTAAACCAATTCATTCCTAATTCAGTAGATACTATTGTTGGGCATTCTTATGGTGGAAGGGTAGCTGCTTACCTCAGTGAGTTAAGAGAATTTGAAAAATTAATATTAATTGGTGTTCCCTTGATAAAAAAACAAATATCTTCTGGAAAGCTTTCTATGTTAAATATTTATAAAAGTATGCATAAATTTGGAATCTTATCTGAGGAAATGATTGAAAAAATTAAAAAGAAGAAAGGATCTTACGACTATAGAAACTCTGAAGGATTGATGAGAGACACATTAGTCAAAGCGGTAAATGACGATCTGTCGCATGTTTTAGAAAAGATAGATTGCAATGTTGAACTTATATGGGGCAGTAAAGATAAAGAAGTACACCTTGATATCGCCAAAGAGGCAAATCGGATCATAAAAAAATCAAATTTACACATCTTAGAAGGCAGGGGTCACAACCCTTTAAATTCCTCGTATGTTGAAATAGTTAATATTATTAATACATAATGAATTTAATATATATTTTTGTATTATTTGTACTAACAGTATCCTCTTTAGTCAATTCTGTAAGGTGGTCACGAATTGCACAAAGAGAGCATTACATTCCAGGTTATGTTGGAAAGTTTTATTTTCGTTGGGTAAAATTAATTCCTTTTAATAATTTATATTTTCTTGTAACTATTATTTTTATGGTTTTAAGTTTATGGAATCCATATACAGCTATATTAGTTGCGATATTAACACTATTACTGCCAAGAGGGCTTTCGTTTGACTATAGAACATCAGAAGTTAAGCAAACCGAAAGAATTAAAAGACTGAATATTGTATATTTCATATTAATTTCTTCAATTTCCCTAGCTTCCGTATGGCTTGAATATGGGTACTTTTTAGCATTGTTAGCGAATGTATTTTCTTTTTTTATATACGATCAAGCTCTCAAGTTAACTAAGAATTTTGAAAAAAATCAATCACAAAATTTTGTAGATAAGGCCGAAGCTAGATTGTCAGCCTTTACGGGGCCGATAATATCAATCACTGGTTCTTATTCGAAAACAACAACGAAAAATACTTTGAAGCAAATATTATCAACTTCTAACGATATATTCGTAACTCCTGAAAGTTATAACAATCGTCTAGGAATCGCTAAATCTATTAATGAAAATTTTAGTAGCAATAATGAAATCGCAATAATTGAAATGGGAACTTATGGTTTTGGAG
>TARA_B110000003_G_scaffold31912_1_pt1 | contig 11272 bp, 5 predicted proteins | sample TARA_B110000003 | Tara Oceans TARA_B110000003 (sample SAMEA4396424) | marine metagenome | biome: Westerlies Biome; feature: [SRF] surface water layer (ENVO:00010504); material: water (ENVO:00002006), including particulate matter (ENVO:01000060) such as... | depth 5 m
AGCTCTTCTCTCAGCGCTGCTTCAACTTCTAACGCAGACACTGTACTTCGCTCTTCATTCGATTCTTTCTTGCGACGTCGGTCTGCGTGGTACTTAAGACCTGTTCCCGCCGGAATCAACCTGCCGACGATCACATTCTCTTTCAGTCCTCGGAGATAATCACGCTTACCTGTGACCGCTGCTTCGGTCAGGACGCGTGTCGTTTCCTGGAATGATGCTGCGGAAACAAACGACTCCGTTGCCAGTGCGGCTTTGGTGATACCAAGTAATACACGCTGGTACTTGACCTGCTGCTTGTCCTCCGCTGCCAGGCGATCGTTTTCTTCGAGTACTCGCACGTACTCCATTTGTTCGCCCTTAATCAGGTTGGACTCACCGATATCTAGAACATCAACCTTCCTGAGCATCTGACAAACGATCACTTCAATGTGCTTGTCATTAATCATTACACCCTGCAGTCGATAGACGTCCTGGATTTCCTTCACGACATAAGACATCAACTCTTCAACACCTTTGAGTCTCAGAATATCATGAGGATTCTCCGGGCCATCGGATACAACTTCACCCTTCTCAACGTTCTCACCCTCAAATACCGTCATGTGACGCCATTTGGGAATCAGTACTTCGTAGTGATCAGCACCTTCCGGCAGATCGCTAGTTTCTGTGATCGGCGTGATGACCAAGCGACGCTTACCTTTCGTTTCCTTTCCGAAACTCACTGTGCCACTAATTTCAGCCAATACAGCTGAGTCTTTGGGCTTTCTTGCTTCGAATAAATCAGCAACACGGGGCAAACCACCGGTAATGTCACGGGTTTTTGAACCTTCTTGAGGAATCCGTGCTATCACGTCACCAATCGCAATATGATCGCCATTCTCAAGACTTAAGATGGCATTTGCTTCAAGGAAATAGTGTGCCGGCATATCAGTTCCAGCCAACAGCAGCGCTTCACCCTCGTCATCGACAAGGCGAACCGCCGGTCTGACATCTTTACCAGCGCTCGGTCGTTCTTTAGGATCAATTACCGAGATGCTGGAAAGACCTGTCAATTCATCGGTTAACCTTCGAATGGTCACACCTTCAACCATATTCTCGAAAACAACCTTACCTTCAACCTCAGTCACAATCGGGTGAGTGTGCGGGTCCCAGTTAGCGACAATTTCACCAGCATCTACAGCGGCTTCATGCCCTTTCTTGAGCACTGCACCATATGGAATCTTGTACCGCTCCCTTTCTCGCCCTGACTCTTCATCAGCCACCGCAACTTCACCGGAACGAGAAACTGCAACAAAGTCGCCGTTTTCTTTCTGGATAGTTTTTAGGTTGTGGAGACGAATATCACCGGCGTGCTTAACCTGGATATTATCTATCGCTGTCGCACGTGACGCCGCACCACCAATGTGGAAAGTACGCATGGTGAGCTGAGTACCGGGCTCACCGATTGACTGTGCTGCGATAACTCCGATCGCTTCACCAATGTTAACGAGATGTCCACGACCGAGGTCTCGACCGTAACAATGACCGCAAACACCATAACGCGTGTCACAAGTGATTGCGCTTCGAACTTTAATTTCATCAATGGTCATCGCATCAATCTTTGTGACCCATTGCTCGTCGATCATTGTACCCTTCGGAATCAGGACTTCATCGCCAGCGGCATTGAAAACATCTACCGCGATTACACGGCCAAGCACCCGATTACCCAAACCTTCAACAACGTCACCGCCTTCGATCACAGCCGTCATGGTTAAGCCGTTCTCAGTACCGCAATCGACCTCTGTAACAACCAAATCCTGCGCCACATCAACGAGTCGCCTCGTGAGATAACCAGAGTTGGCTGTCTTCAACGCTGTATCCGCCAAGCCTTTACGTGCACCGTGAGTCGAAATAAAGTACTGCATTACCGAGAGACCTTCACGAAAATTCGCGGTAATTGGCGTTTCAATAATCGATCCATCCGGCTTAGTCATGAGGCCACGCATACCAGATAGCTGACGAATCTGAGCGGGGGAGCCTCGAGCACCGGAGTCAGAGTACATCCAGACACTATTGAAAGATGTCTGCTCTTCTTCCTCACCTTCACGGTTGATCACAGTTTCTGTGCTCAGTGTATCCATCATCGCAGCACCAACAAGTTCGTTGGCGCGAGTCCAGATATCAATCACTTTGTTGTACTTCTCGCCCTGAGTCACCAGACCGGAGGCATATTGAGATTCTATCTCAGTAATTTCGGCTTCCGCTTCACCAATGATCTGTGCTTTCTCTTTTGGAATCACAAAGTCTTCTACACCGATAGATGCTCCCGACCTTGTTGAGTATTCGTAACCCATGTACATCAGTTGGTCAGCAAATATAACCGTTTCTTTTAATCCAACTGTTCGATAACAGACATTAATCAGACCAGACATGTCCTTATTACCGAGCGGGCGGTTGATATGGTCATATGCCAACCCATCAGGCACTATTTCGTACAACAGCGCCCGGCCAATCGTCGTGTCTTTCACTTCTGTCGACGTGACAAATTCGCCATCATGATTTTTGATTGTTTCCTTAACGCGGACTTTGACCTTGGCCTGAAGACCGACTTTTCCAGCCCTATAGGCACGAAAGACTTCTTCAACATCCGCAAACGCCATGCCTTCTCCGAGATCGTTGATCTTCTCTCGAGTCATGTAATAAACACCAAGCACAACATCCTGCGAAGGCACAATAACAGGCTCGCCCGAGGCGGGGAGCAGCACGTTATTTGTCGACATCATCAGTGCACGCGCTTCAAGTTGTGCTTCGATCGTCAGAGGAACATGGACAGCCATCTGGTCGCCATCAAAGTCAGCGTTGTAGGCAGTACAAACAAGTGGATGGAGCTGAATTGCTTTTCCTTCAATCAGCACTGGCTCGAAAGCCTGAATTCCTAGCCTGTGGAGAGTCGGTGCCCGGTTGAGCAGCACCGGATGTTCCCGAATGACCTCAGCCAGAATATCCCATACTTCCGCTGTCTCGCGCTCAACCATCTTCTTTGCAGCCTTGATGGTTGTCGCCAGACCTCTTGCTTCAAGCTTGCCGAAAATGAATGGTTTGAATAGCTCAAGTGCCATTTTCTTTGGCAGACCGCACTGATGCAGTCGAAGGCTTGGCCCGACCACAATCACGGAACGACCGGAGTAGTCGACCCGCTTACCCAATAGGTTCTGTCTGAATCGGCCTTGCTTGCCTTTAATCATATCCGCAAGAGACTTCAGTGGTCGCTTATTTGTACCGGTAATCGCTCTACCACGTCGACCATTATCCAACAACGCGTCAACTGCTTCCTGCAGCATACGTTTTTCGTTACGCACGATGATATCCGGTGCAGAAAGATCCAAAAGTCGCTTTAAACGATTGTTTCGGTTAATGACCCGTCGGTACAGATCATTCAAGTCTGAGGTTGCAAAACGTCCACCTTCCAGCGGCACCAGCGGCCGAAGATCTGGCGGCAGCACTGGCAGCACTGTAAAGATCATCCACTCAGGCTCATTACCAGAGTTATCAAACGCTTCCATCAACTTCAGTCTTTTGGTGAGCTTCTTAATCTTTGTATCTGAGTTTGTCTGAGGCAACTCTTCACGAATATTCGTAATCTCCTCACGAACATCCATATCTTTCATCAGGTCCTGAATCGCTTCGGCACCCATCTTGGCTTCAAACTCATCACCAAATTCTTCCAATGCTTCATAGTACTGTTCATCGGTCAGGAGCTGACGCTTTTCAAGGCTGGTGAGCCCTGGATCAACAACAACAAAAGACTCAAAATAGAGTACCCGTTCGATATCGCGCAGGGTCATGTCCATCAGCAGACCAATTCGGGAAGGCAACGACTTCAAAAACCAGATATGAGCAACCGGGCTGGCGAGCTCGATATGACCCATCCTTTCGCGTCTTACTTTTGCCAACGCGACTTCTACGCCGCACTTTTCACAAATCACGCCGCGATGCTTCAATCGCTTGTACTTACCACAAAGACACTCGTAGTCTTTGGTTGGTCCAAAAATTTTGGCACAAAACAAACCGTCGCGTTCTGGTTTAAATGTTCGGTAATTAATGGTTTCAGGTTTTTTAACTTCGCCGTATGACCAGGACCGAATCATTTCAGGGGACGCTAATCCGATTCTGAGCGAATCGAATTCTTCTGTCTGACCTTGTGCTTTAAGTATGTTAAGAAGATCTTTCAAGACTTTCCTCCACCGGGTGTTTGCCCGACCTTAATTAATTTCTACTTTGTCTAATTCCAGAGAATCACTTTTCATCGATATATTTAACTGAACCAACCGCTCAGTCGTTTTCCAACTCTATATCGATACCCAGTGAACGTATCTCCTTAACCAGCACATTAAAAGACTCCGGCATACCGGGTTCCATACGATGATCACCATCAACAATGTTCTTGTACATCCGGGTTCGTCCGTGGACATCGTCGGACTTAACAGTCAACATTTCCTGCAACGTGTAAGCCGCACCGTATGCTTCCAAAGCCCAAACTTCCATTTCACCGAATCGCTGACCACCGAACTGTGCTTTACCGCCGAGTGGCTGCTGTGTAACCAAGCTGTAAGAACCGGTTGAACGTGCGTGCATCTTGTCATCAACCAAGTGGTTCAGCTTCAGCATATACATGAAACCGACTGTCACCGGGCGGTCAAACTGTTCGCCAGTGGTGCCATCAAACAAGTTTGTCTGACCATTAGTAGGCAGATCAGCCAGCTCTAGCATGTGTTTGATTTCTGACTCGGCAGCGCCGTCAAACACACTGGTGGCCATGGGGACACCGCCTCGCAGGTTACCAGCCATTTCAAGAATTTCAGCATCCGTAAAGGAATCCAAGTCTTCTTTTCGACCACTTGTGTTGTAGACCTTACCTAAGAACTCTCGCACCTCTTCGACGGCACGTTGAGCATCTAGCATTTGGCCAATCTTTATGCCAAGCCCGTCCGCAGCCCAACCCAAGTGAGTCTCAAGGATCTGTCCGACATTCATTCGCTTTGGAACACCCAGCGGGTTCAATACGATGTCGATTGGCTCACCGTTTTCGTCAAACGGCATGTCTTCAACGGGTTTAATGACCGAGATCACACCCTTATTACCATGACGACCCGCCATTTTGTCACCGGGCTGAATTCGTCGTTTGATTGCCAGATACACCTTAACAATCTTTAGTACCCCAGGTGCTAGGTCATCACCGCTTTCAAGCTTACGTTTACTCTCAGCGAACCGTTCGTCCAGGTCTGCTCGACGTTCTTTCAATCGAAGGTCAGCCTGTTCGATTTGAGCATTGAGGTCGTCACCATCCATGCGGATTTTGAACCAGTCATCAGCCGGCAGGTTCTTTAAGAACTCATCAGTAATCTTGTCACCCTTCTTGAGTTCGGGGCCAGCGATTACAACCTTTCCTGTTATGGAATCGGCAAGACGCTCAAACGTCGCCGTTTGAATAATTCTATACTCTTCTTCTATATTTCGACGTACGTCTTCCAAAGCGTGACGCTCAATATCCAGCGCTCGATTATCCTTGTCGATACCATCTCGGGTAAAGACCTGAACATCAATCACGGTACCGTTATAACTACTTGGTACTCTGAGAGACGTATCTTTCACGTCTGATGCTTTCTCACCAAAGATCGCTCTTAAGAGTTTCTCCTCTGGCGTAAGCTGAGTTTCACCTTTCGGCGTGACCTTACCAACGAGTATGTCACCGGCACCAACTTCTGCACCGATATAAACAATGCCCGATTCATCAAGCTTGGAAAGCGCACCTTCACCCACGTTAGGAATATCGCAGGTAATTTCTTCGGAGCCCAACTTTGTATCACGCGCAACGCAGGTCAATTCCTGTATGTGTATCGTCGTAAAACGATCTTCTTTTACGACCCGCTCGGACACCAAAATGGAGTCCTCAAAGTTGTAACCATTCCAGGTCATAAATGCGATTCGACAGTTCTGACCAAGGGCCAGCTCGCCCATATCGATAGAAGGACCGTCGGCAAGAATGTCATTCGCTGCAATCTTATCGCCTTCACTCACAAGCGGCTTTTGATTAATACACGTATTCTGATTTGACCGGGTGTACTTGGTCAGATTGTATATGTCCACGCCAGCTTCACCGGAAGCCGTTTCTGCGTCACTCACACGAATAACAATTCGCGCAGCATCAACGGTTTCAACAACCCCGCCGCGTCTTGCAACCACACAGACACCTGAGTCGCGCGCAACAATGCCTTCCATGCCGGTACCCACCAGCGGCTTTTCCGCTCTTAGTGTAGGTACAGCCTGACGCTGCATATTTGAACCCATTAGAGCCCGGTTAGCGTCGTCATGCTCAAGGAAAGGTATCAGTGATGCCGCAACCGATACAACCTGCTGGGGCGACACATCCATAAAGTTAACGCTGGACTTAGGTGATTTCGTGAATTCACCCTGATGCCTTACATCCACTAGGTCATCAATAATGTTGCCATCGTCGTCGAGTGGCACACTGGCCTGGGCGATGATGTAGTCGCTTTCCACAATAGCAGAAAGATATTCAATATCGTCCGTTGCTTTACCGTCTATCACTTTCCGATAAGGACTCTCGAGGAATCCATAAGAATTCGTTCTTGCGTAGGAAGCCAGAGAATTGATCAAACCAATGTTTGGTCCTTCAGGCGTTTCAATTGGACATACCCGACCGTAGTGCGTTGGGTGAACGTCGCGAACTTCGAATCCGGCTCGCTCTCTCGTAAGACCACCTGGCCCTAACGCCGATACTCTTCGCTTGTGAGTAACTTCTGACAATGGATTGTTCTGGTCCATAAATTGCGAGAGCTGTGCCGAGCCAAAATATTCTTTTACGGCAGCCGCTACGGGCTTCGCATTGATCAGATCCTGAGGCATTAGACCTTCGGATTCTGCCAAACTCAATCGTTCCTTAACCGCTCGCTCAACTCGGATGAGACCAAGACGGAAAGCGTTCTCGGCCATCTCGCCGACTGAACGTACTCGTCGATTTCCAAGGTGGTCTATATCGTCAACGGTGTCTTTACCGTTTCTAATATTGATCAGGCAACGCACAACATCAACGATGTCATCATTGCTTAACGTGCCCTCTCCCACTTCTTCTTCTCGACCCAAACGTCGATTAAACTTCATTCGGCCAACAGCGGTCAGATCGTAACGTTCTGGCGCGAAGAACAAGTTAGTAAACAGATTTTCGGCGGCGTCCTTCGTAGGCGGCTCACCGGGGCGCATCATGCGGTAAATTTCAACGAGTGCTTCTAGACGATTCGTGCTTGGATCGACGTTGAGCGTATCGGAAATAAATGGACCGCAATCCAAGTCATTTGTATAGATTGTGTCGAACGATTCAAGGCCAAACTCCCTGATCTTTTCGAGCACTTCTTCGGTGACGAGCGTATTACATGGCAGTAAGATTTCACCGGTCTCGGCGTCGACCACATCTTCCGCGGTGACGTGCCCACAGACATACTCAACAGGCACGTTTAAAGACGTGAGTCCTGCTTTATCGATCTCACGAATATGACGCGCTGTGATACGCGTGCTTTCTTCGACGATGACGTTGCCCTTACCGTCTTGAATCTCGAATTGAGCCGTTTCGCCACGCAACCTGCTTGGGATGAGTTCTAGACGGAAACCGTCTTCATCGACGTGGAAAGTATCGTTATCGAAGAACAACTCTAGAATTTCCTGAGAACTATAGCCTAGAGCGCGCAGTAATACGGTTGCCGGTAACTTTCGACGTCGGTCAATCCGCACAAACACACAGTCTTTCGGGTCGAATTCGAAGTCCAGCCATGAACCACGCATTGGAATCACTCGTGCGGAATACAGCAACTTACCTGAAGAGTGAGTTTTACCCTTGTCGTGATCAAAGAACACGCCGGGAGATCTATGCAGCTGAGAAACAACAACCCGCTCGATCCCGTTAATCACAAAGGTGCCATTGTCGGTCATGAGCGGAATCTCACCCATGTACACTTCTTGCTCTTTAATATCTTTAATCGCCTTATTAGACGAATCTTTGTCATAAATAATCAGCCGAACTTTTACTCGCAGCGGGACGGAGTAAGTTACGCTACGCAGTTGACACTCTTTAACATTGAATGCCGGCTTACCCAGCCGATAACTGACGTATTCGAGCCCAGCACTACCTGAATAGCTAACGATAGGGAACACCGATTTAAACGCAGCGTGTAAGCCTTTTAATATCTTGTCTTCGACGGGAATTTCTTCCTGCAAAAACTCATTGTAAGACTCGACTTGAATCGCAAGCAGGTATGGTATGTCCATTACCCTTGGTAATTTACCAAAATTCTTGCGAATACGTTTCTTCTCTGTGTATGAATAGGCCATCAATGCCTCCAGGCTAGATCATTTTTTCGCGACGATCGCTAACGGCAAAACCGGTAGCGCAAATAAAATTGTCAAGCACAAAAAGGCCGAGCGATCGTAAAGATCGCCAGCCTTTCCTGCTGACTAATTCCAAGACCGAGGTCCCGGATTACTTCACTTCTACAGAAGCACCTGCTTCTTCAAGCTGCTTTTTGATATCTTCAGCTTCGTCTTTGCTCGCGCCTTCTTTGACAGTAGAAGGAGCGTTGTCGACGAGTTCTTTAGCTTCTTTCAAGCCAAGACCTGTGATTCCACGAACAACTTTAATGGCGTTAACTTTCTTTTCGCCAGCAGAAGTGATTAACACTTCAAATTCCGTCTGCTCTTCAACAGCGGCACCACCAGCGTCGCCGCCAGCGGCAGGTGCAGCAGCTACAGCAGCAGCGGCAGATACACCAAATTTTTCTTCCATAGCTGAGACGAGCTCTACAACGTCCATCACGCTCATTTCAGCAATTGCATTCAAAATATCATCTTTAGACAAAGACATGAGTCCTTTCTCCGTTTAATTTAGTTAAGAAGTTTCTTGTTGCTTTTGGTCCGCGACAGCCGACACGACTCGGGTAATTTGACCCGGGACGTCGTTGAATGTACGTGCCAATTTCGTTACTGGAGCTAGCATCACTGACATCAACATCGACAACGCTTGGTCGCGAGTTGGTAGTGTTGCAAGCGCATCTATCTGCTCGGCTGGTAGAAGTTGACCACCAACACTTAGAGCACGAATCTCAAAAGCGTCATTCTCTTTTGCGAATGCCTTGAATACTCTGGCACCAGCGCCAGGATCTTCAATCGAAAATGCAATGATATTCGGTCCTAACAGAGCATCATTCAGGCACTCAAACTCAGTACCTTCAAACGCGCGTTTTGCCAACGTATTACGAATGACACGAACTTCGACTCCTGCTTCTCTGGCATCTTTTCGCAGAGTTGTCATGTCAGAAACAGACACTCCATGATAATCAGCCATAACAGCAGAGAGTGCACTGCTCGCGGTTTCATTCACTTCCGCAACAATCGCTTGTTTCTCTTTTAGCCCAATAGGCACAGTTACTTACTCCTGTGACTTGTTTAATTGCCCCGCACAAAATTCATGAGGGGTCCAACACGGCGCTAAGATTCAATTTCGAATCGGGTTCACCGTCTGCGTAGGCATTCGTTCGAAGATTAACCAACTATTTTTTTCATTCGTTTTACAAATATCAAAAAACAATCGGACCTACGGTCTTTGACGGGCCAAGTTGCAGTGAGTCAAAACATGTTTGCACTCGTCGCACCTCAGCCCCAAAGTTTCTACAGTTCTCGTTCTAGGCGGTAGTCGCCGAACTAAAACTCAAGGGATGCTTGATCAATAGGAATACCAGCGCCCATTGTGGTCGAAAGCACAACTTTTTTAACGTATGTACCTTTTGCAGAAGCAGGCTTCACTTTTTTCAAATCAATCAGCAATGCTTCAAGGTTTTCTCTAATGGCAGATGGTTCAAAACCGACCCGCCCGATACCGCCATGAATAATGCCGTTCTTGTCCGTTCTGTAACGAACCTGACCTGCTTTCGCATTTTTCACTGCCTCCACCACGTCTGGCGTGACCGTACCAAGTCTGGGGTTAGGCATCAGACCTCTTGGTCCGAGTATTTGGCCGAGTTGACCCACAACGCGCATAGCATCTGGAGAAGCTATCACCACGTCAAAGTCGAGGTTCCCACCTTTGATGGAATCTGCCAGATCATCCATACCAACGATGTCTGCACCGGCAGCTTTTGCTTCGTCAGCTTTTTCACCTTGGGTAAATACTGCTACTCGCACATCCTTGCCAGTGCCATTAGGCAGCACTGTTGCGCCTCTAACAACCTGATCGGACTTTCGAGGATCAACACCAAGGTTAATGCTGATATCTAGGGATTCTTTAAACTTCACCTTCGACAGCTCAGAAAGGATAGTTACCGCTTCTTCGAGAGGGTAAGCTTTGCCTTCCTCTATTCTTTCCTTGAAAGCTCTAATTCGCTTGCTTAGCTTGGCCATCTTAAACAACTCCCTCTGTATCAATACCTGCGGCTCTTGCACTACCGGCAATCGTTCTTACCGCGGCATCCATGTCATTGGCAGTCAAATCCGGCATCTTCATGGTCGCTATTTCTTCAAGCTGCGCGCGAGTTACCTTACCCACTTTCTCAGTATGCGGCGTTGGGCTGCCCTTTGGGATACCAGCAGCCTTCTTCAGAAGAACAGAAGCAGGCGGTGTTTTCTTGATAAAAGTGAAACTTTTATCACTGTAAACGGTGATGACCACAGGCACGGGCATGCCGGACTCCATACCTTGGGTTTCAGCGTTAAACGCTTTACAAAACTCCATGATATTTACCCCGTGTTGACCCAGTGCAGGACCAACGGGAGGACTTGGATTTGCTTTACCTGCAGGGACCTGCAGTTTTATGTATGCATCTATCTTCTTAGCCATATAAATCTCCTGTGGGTGCTAACCCTGATAGTCGATAGCAATGAAGATATCGCTTCAGGTCCCCTTTTGAGAAAACAACCCGGCTAAAGGTTGCCCTCAGATGAGTCAAATCGTTTCTTTCTAGCCCTTCTCAACTTGACCAAAATCAAGCTCGACGGGGGTTGATCTACCAAAAATTGTTACCGCAACATGCAAACGGTTCTTTTCATAATTAACTTCTTCGACCACACCGTTGAAGTCGTTGAATGGCCCGTCAATAACTCTGACAAGCTCTCCAGGTTCAAATACCGTCTTTGGTGTCGCCTGCTCACTACCTGCTTGGACGCGTTGAAGAATCGTCGCTGCTTCTGCATCGGTGATCGGTGCAGGTTGATCAGCTTTACCACCGATGAACCC
>TARA_B110000003_G_scaffold17228_1_pt1 | contig 11261 bp, 10 predicted proteins | sample TARA_B110000003 | Tara Oceans TARA_B110000003 (sample SAMEA4396424) | marine metagenome | biome: Westerlies Biome; feature: [SRF] surface water layer (ENVO:00010504); material: water (ENVO:00002006), including particulate matter (ENVO:01000060) such as... | depth 5 m
CAAATAAATGCAAATCTAAAAGCTTTTTTTGGAACAGCTAAAGTTAATCCTGCCAAAAATGGATCAACTGGAAGGGGAAAAATGATTGACTCAATCATAGAAATAAAGCCTAAAACTTTTTCAGCTAATGGCTTAACTGCATTCGTTTTAGCTTTTTCAATTAAGCTATTTATTATATTTTTATAATTGCCAAAATTCATAATTAATATGTCTTATTTATATCTTTTAATTTTCCTACATTGATATATATAATGTTTGTTGAAGTATACTTATAATTAAAATTGGGGATATGGTGAAATAGGTAAACACGCTGGTCTCAAAAACCAGTGCCGCAAGGCTTCCCGGTTCGATTCCGGGTATCCCTACCATTGTCTCATAACCAGATCGTTATAAAAAAAACCTTTGTCAGAGAAATTTAACAAAGGTTTTTTATTAATAAACTTTTCTGTATTTAGGTTTATTTTGATAGAACAGAAACAAGCTCGTTTACATTATATTTAAACATATTGATATAAGTATTTGCAGGTTCAGAAGCGTCAGATAGGGCGTCAGAATAGAGTGTTCCGCCAATTTCAGCATTTATTTCCCTTGCTAATTGCTTGATAAGTCTAGGGTCTGTTATATTTTCTGCAAATAAAGCTTTAATACCATCTTTACGCATTTCAGTTATAAGCGCAGCAAGTTCACCAGCAGACGGTTCGCTTTCAGTTGTAACACCCACAGGAGAACGAAAATCAATATCATAAGCACGTCCAAAATATAAAAATGCATCGTGAGAAGTTATTACCTTTCGGTTTTTTTTGGGAATATCTGCAAACTTTTCTTGAGTTGATTTGTCCATAGATGCTAAAATTTTATCATATGCTATAAAGTTTTTTTCAAAGATTTTAGAATTTTTAGTATCTACATTTATGAGAGCATTTTTAATATTCTTTATGTATATGCGGCCATTTGAAAGATCTTGCCAAGCATGCGGATCAAGCTCACCTTCAAATTTTAAATCTTTAATTCCTTTTGTTGCAATTATAACTTTACCTTTATATCCAGAAGCTTTTACTAAACGGTCAATCCAACCCTCAAATCCAAGGCCGTTTACAAACACTAAATCAGCATTTGCGATAGATTTTGCATCAGCAGGTGTGGGCTCATAAACATGACCATCTCCATTTGGTCCCACTAATGTGGTAAGTTCGATTTTATCACCTCCTATATTTTGAACCATATCTCCTAATATTGAAAAGGTAGACACTACTTTAATTTTGGCAGATGCTGTTGAAATAGAAGCAATAAGAATTAGTAACAAAATTGTAATATTTGAAGTTAGTTTTTGTACGAATGATTTCATAATTTTCCTTATTATTAATGATTATTTAAAATATCAAATTAATATTAAATATTTAAATTTTGTTAAGCCTATTAAAAAAAATATCATTGATTTTTTTTAAATTGTTCAGTTTGATCACAAAAAATTAATTATGCTATTAATTTATGCAATGTTATAACATTACATTATTAATACTAATTTTTAAAATGTGGTCTAGATAAATATTTAGTCATTAAACTATCTTTAGAACCAAAAAAAACTGAAACAATATATATAAAACCTGCGACCAATATTATAGTAGGTCCTGATGGTAGGTTGAAATGATATGAAATTAGCAGTCCGAAGTATCCTGATATAAAAGCAAAAATAATACTATAAAAAGCAAGCTTAATTATTGTAGAAGCCCAAAATCTTGCAGCTACAGCTGGGAGCATCATAAGTCCAACAGCCATTAGTGTGCCCAATGCATGAAATCCTGCAACGAGATTTAAAACAACTAAGATTAAAAAAATCAAATGTAAACTTGCTCCTGACCCACCAACAGCTTTTAAAAATCCTGGATCAAAAGATTCGACTACTAAACCACGCCCAACAATAGCAAAAGTTAACAGAGTTAATGAGGTTATAGATACCACAAGAAAAAGGGATTCATTATCTATAGCTAAAATTGTCCCAAAAAGTACGTGCATAATATCTACATTACTTCCGTGAATAGAAATAATCAAAACTCCAATTGCAAGTGAAATAATATAAAAGGCTGCAAAACTTGCATCCTCTCTTTGTTTTGTCAATCTAGTTACGAATCCTGAAAGAAGTGCAACAAATATACCTGCAATAAACCCACCAATACTCATTGAAACTAGTGAGAGACCAGCAACCATAAAACCAATTGCAGCTCCAGGCAAAACTGCATGACTTAGAGCATCTCCAATTAAACTCATTCTTCTTAAAACTAGTAATGTTCCAACTGGGCCACATCCAAGACTTAGAGCTAAGCAAGCTACTAAGGATCTTCTCATGAATTCAAAGCTTAAAAATGGATCTATAAAGAATTCATAAAAATTCATTAAGCTACATTTCGATCACAAAGTTCCTCACGTTCGTCCCACGATTCAGCCATTAATCTTGCTTTTGTAATATTTTTATTTATTAAAACTTCATTTGTAGGTCCCCAAGCAATTGGTTCACGTGAAATCAAAAGTGTCTCGGGGAAGTTGTTTCTTACTTGATCCATGTCGTGTAATACAGCTATCACTGTACGTTTTTCAGTATGCCACCTAAAAACTACCTTTAAAAGATCAGCTGTTGTTTTAGCGTCAATTGCTGTAAATGGTTCATCTAAGAGTATAATTGGTGCGTCTTGTAACAACATTCGAGCAAATAGAACACGTTGAAATTGGCCAGATGATAGCGATGAAATTACTCTTTTTTCAAACCCGGTCATACCAACCGCTTTTATTGCATTCTCAGCTTCATTTATCATTTTATCAGTGAAAGATCGAAATAATCCAATCCTTTTCCAGTGACCGAGTAAGACTGTCTCCATAACTGAAATTGGGAAGCTTCTATCTATTTCAGCTTGTTGAGGAAGATAAGCTATTTCTTTATATAATGCTTTATTTTGGTTTATATGACCATCTAGAGGATCAATTAATCCCATTAAACCTTTTAAGAGAGTGCTTTTTCCAGCGCCATTAGGACCTACTATTGCTGTTAAGGACCCTGGTAAAAAATTTCCTGTAATATGATGCACAGCAGGGTGACGTTCATATCCAAGAGTTAAATCATTAAGTGAAAAAACTGCTCTCATTATATTAAATCAATCGACCAGAAAGCTGAAAGCCATAAAATGATGGAAATTACTAATGCAATCAGAATGCGAAAAGTAAAGCCATAAATTATTATAGAAGCAGGTTGCTTTTTAAAAGAATTATTAAGAATCGTCAAAATTTTTTTCCATGGAAAATTAAGTACCTAATTGAAATCTTTAACCATGTTTTTTTGGGGTAGTATTATTATTATTTTATTTTAAGTATCAAATTGATTGTTAATGATTAAAATTTCAACAATTTTAAAAAAATTTATTTTTTAACTAACAAACGATTAATTAAACATTGAATGTACTTCAAGAATTTTGTAACTAAATCATATATGGTTTTTAACGGTGAAAATTATAGTCTGATGTCGGATAAACAATAATATTACAATTTTTAATCAAAGTATTTGTTCTAATTAATTATCCAAACTAGAGAAAGAGCATCAGAATGATATCAAGAGCTGAATTAACTGAAAAAATAGTACATACAAAAACACTAAGTGGAGTTAAGTGGGCTGACATTGCTAAAGCAGTTGGTCAATCAAAAGAGTGGACCACTGCTGCCTTAATGGGACAAATTTCATTAACAAAAGAACAGGCATTAGCCGCGGGCAATGCCTTGGGCCTTAACTTTGACCCAGAAGAATTAGCAATATTAACAACTGTTCCCTATCGTGGTTCAATTCCAACAGCTGTCCCAACAGATCCATTGATTTATCGACTTTATGAAGTTGTTAATGTCTATGGGTCAACAATGAAAGCCCTTATCGAAGAAGAGTTTGGGGATGGAATAATGTCGGCAATTGATTTTACAATGGATATAACACGTGAAGAAAACCCTGCTGGCGATAGAGTAAAGGTTGAAATGACTGGAAAATTTCTTCCTTACAAAACTTTTTAGATAGGTTAATTTATTTTGATTAATGCAGATATTATGTTTAAAAAGAAATCATCAAAAATGTTTATGGATGTTAAAAATCCTTTCTTATACAATACTATTTTTATAGATAGGAATTTAGCTAGATCTTCCATTGTAGGTGATTTACTAGGCCACAAAGGTATGAATGTTTCATTATCTTCATTACCTGTAGATTATAAATCATTGAACAAAGCAAAATTAGATTTGGTAGTTTATTACGCAGATATAAATAAAATTTCATTACAAGATGTTGAAATTATTTCAAATGAATTTGAAGAACTGCCTCTTATGGTATTAATAGATAATCCTACAGACGAGATAATTGAATTATTAATAGATAGAGGCGCACACTCTGTTGTTCCTATGGGAATTTCGATTGATCGCATTTTAGCAGGTTCTATCTGCGCCATTAACATATCTTCAAAAATGCATAGTTTAAAATTAGAAAAAGATAAAACAAAAATAGAACTAGACAATATAAAGTTAATTGGACATGCAAAAAGCATTTTAATGAAACGTTTTAAGGAGAATGAGCCATCAGCTCATTCTCGACTTCAGAAAATGTCTATGAATAAGAACAAATCAGTTCATATTATGGCAAAACAAATTATCGAAGCTGAGGGGTTACTTAGCTAGATAAAAATGGTGCCTTAACACCAATGAGGGTGATTATTAAGGTTTTATTTACATTTATTTTTCATTAATGACGATGATTAATAAAAGCCAAGGTTGGTATTTATTAACAGGAGAAAGCTCATGGGAGCTCTTAGCAATCTATACGATGCAGACGAAATTTTATGGACAGGTTGTCCATGTGGCATGCACGCAACTATGTATGAACACCAAGCTGCATTGGCATCTAATAATCCAAATTCTAAGTTTTATTGTGCCGAAACAACACCTAAAACTGATCAAACTCAAGAAATTGCACCAAGTTTCTCACCTAAATTAGGCGGATTAACCAACGCAGCTGATAAAACAGAAAAACTTGATTGGTCAGACAACCAAAAAGTAATGGCTAACGTTATAGAATCATCTATCTTAAAAGGTATATTTGGTACGGACGTTAATCGTAGAAACTTCCTCAAAGCTGTAGGGGCGTCTACAGCCACTGCTGCAATTGCATCTGTTTTTCCAATCCAACAAGCGATAGCTGCCATTGTTGATGCAAAAGGCCCACTAGAAAAAACCAAACTAAATGTTGGTTTTGTTCCTATAACTTGCGCAACACCTATTATAATGGGACAACCGATGGGTTTTTATCAAAAATATGGACTAGACGTAGATGTAATCAAAACAGCAGGTTGGGCAGTTAGTAGAGATAAATCCCTGTCTGGAGAATACGACGCCGCTCATATGTTAACACCAATGCCATTAGCGATTACAGTTGGAGCAGGTTCCTCAGCTACGCCTTGGACTATGCCTGCAGTTGAAAACATCAATGGTCAAGCAATTGTGCTCGCTATGAAGCATAAAGATAAAATGGATCCAAAAAAATGGAAAGGCTTTACATTTGGTGTTCCTTTTGAATACTCAATGCATAATTTATTATTAAGGTATTATGTAGCTGAAGCGGGACTAGATCCAGATCAGGATATAAAAATTAGAGTGGTACCACCACCAGAAATGGTAGCTAACTTAAAAGCAGAAAATCTTGACGGGTATTTGTCACCAGATCCTTTTAACCAAAGAGCTGTTTATGATGGAATTGGGTTTATTTATAAATTAACAAAAGAAATCTGGGCAGGTCATCCTTGCTGTGCATTTGGAGCAAGTCAAAAGTTTATCAATGAGGCTCCTAATACTTTTCTTGCGTTGTTTAAATCAATTTTAGATGCAACAACGTATGCATCTGCTCCAACTAACAGAGCTGAAATTGCTAAAGCAATTTCCCCGAAAAATTACTTGAACCAACCTGAAACAGTGGTTGCTCAGGTTCTTACAGGTAAGTTTGCAGATGGTTTAGGAAAAGTAAGAAATGTTCCAGATAGAATAGATTTTGATCCTTTTCCATATCACTCTTTTGCAGTATGGATTTTAAGTCAAATGAAGCGCTGGGGTTACATTGAAGGTGACGTTAATTATAAGTCTGTTTCTGAACAAGTTTATTTAGCAACAGATGCTCAGGCCGTCATGAAAGATATGGGACTAACCGTGCCATCCAAAACTTATGAAACATATGAGATAATGGGTAAAACGTTTGATCCAGCAAAACCTGAAGAATATGTTCAGAGTTTTGCAATCAAAAGAGGTTAGTCAAAAAAATGAGTAAATACCAGGAAGAAAGTAATTAACATGATGATTTTAAAAAATGAGAGATTAAAAACTCTTAGTCTATCTATTACAATCTTCCTAGTATTTATTTTTGCATGGGAAATGTACGCAAACTCACTTGCTGGCCCAGCAATTGAAATGGATCCTGAGTATGCAGCTTTGATGGGTGCTCAAGCAAAAGGTGAGAGTGCTTTACCGGGCCCACTTGATGTTGGAAAAGAGTTATGGGCTCACTTTTCTGATCCATTCTATGATGCTGGTCCCAATGATAAAGGTGTAGGTATACAACTTGCCTATTCAATTGTAAGGGTAATGCTTGGTTTTATATTAGCAATGATTATAGCTATACCCCTTGGATTTTTAGTGGGAATGTCTAAAACAGCCCAAGGAGCTTTAAATCCATACATTCAGATAATGAAGCCAGTTTCTCCTTTAGCGTGGATGCCGTTGGCCTTATACACTATTAAAGATAGCAACACTTCCTCTGTATTTGTTATATTTATATGTGCAATTTGGCCAATGCTTATAAACACAACATTTGGTGTTGCTAGCGTCAGAAAAGAGTGGCTTAACGTAGCAAAAACATTGGAAGTAAGTTCTTTACGAATGGCCTTTACTGTTATTTTACCAGCGGCAGCGCCCACTATCTTAACTGGAATGAGAATATCAATTGGTATTGCTTGGCTAGTTATTGTCGCCGCAGAAATGTTAGTTGGTGGAACTGGTATAGGTTATTTTGTTTGGAATGAATGGAATAATCTTTCTATTACCGGCGTTATTTCTGCAATCTTTTTTATAGGATTGGTTGGTATGTGTCTTGATGCTTGCTTGGGTTACGTTGCAAAATTAGTTTCTTACGAAGAATAAAGGTAAATATAATGACAAATGAAAAACCAATAATTTCTGTAGATATGTTATCAAAATCTTTTGATGCACCGAACAGTGATGAAAAAACTGAAATATTTGGTAAAGTTTGCTTTGATATATATCCAGGTGAGTTTGTTACTCTAATTGGACATTCAGGTTGTGGTAAAACAACCCTATTAAATATTCTGGCAGGGTTAAGCACTCCATCTGCAGGAGGTGTTTTGGTTAACAATCAAGAAATAAACGGTACCTCGCTAGATCGAGCAGTTATTTTTCAAAGTCACGCATTATTACCATGGATGACTGTAATGCAAAATATTGATTTTGCAGTGAAATCTAGATGGCCTGAAATGACATCTGAAAAAAGAAAAAGTCACTGTAATGAATTCATAAAACTAGTTTCATTAGAAGGTTCTGAAAACAAACAACCTAGTCAGTTATCAGGTGGTATGAAACAGCGAGTTGGTATAGCAAGGGCACTAGCAATCGAGCCAAAAATAATGTTGATGGACGAACCTTTCTCGGCATTGGACGCACTTACTCGTGGTTCATTACAGCAAGAGTTATTAACAATTTGTGCAAAAAGTAAACAAACTAGTTTTATGATTACTCATGATATTGATGAAGCTATATTACTTTCAGATAGAATTATCTTAATGACCAACGGTCCGAATGCTCGTATTTGTGAGATTGTCAACAATACTCTCCCAAAAGGTCGTACGCGATCTAATCTGCATACATTTGATAATTATTATCCGATGCGTAATCATTTATTAGAATTTTTGATCAATCGTTCAAAAAATTTTAAAGCTGAATTAAACAGTGCAAATTATAACCCAAGGGTCCCCCCAATAGTTCATCCTAAAGCAGCATAATAAATTTTCAAAATTGAACTTATAAAATTACGAATTTAACATTTGTACTGGAAAATAAAATATTAAAAATTGGAGATATTAATGAATAACAACTCAATTCCTGTGACACTTCTTACAGGTTATTTAGGCGCTGGTAAGACAACACTTCTAAATAGAATTTTGTCAGAAAAACATGGTAAAAAATATGCAGTCGTAGTTAACGAATTTGGTGAAGTTGGTATTGATAATGAATTAATTATTTCGTCAGAAGAAGAAGTTTTTGAAATGAATAATGGCTGTATTTGTTGTACTGTTCGTGGAGATTTAATTCGAATATTATCTGGTTTGTTAGAAAGAGATGAAAATTTTGAAGGTATTCTAATTGAAACAACCGGTCTAGCAGATCCTGGTCCTGTTATACAAACTTTTTTTGTAGATGATGACCTTAGAGATAAAGTACATTTGGATCAAGTTGTAACAGTTGTCGATAGTGCACATTTTTTATCTAGAGTTAGAGATAGTCATGAAGCAGAAGAGCAAGTCGCATTTGCTGATTTGATTATAGTTAATAAAAAAGATCTTGTTAATGAAGATTATTTAACCGATGTTAGTAAGAAAATTAGAGTATTAAATAACCAAGCCGATCTAATAGAAACCGTCAATTGTGAAGTTGATTTAGATAAGCTTTTAGACAGAAAATCATTTTCGCTCGATAGATTATTAAAAATAGAACCTGGCTTTATGGAAGAAGATCCTGCCGATCATGTTCATGATGATACAATATCGTCAATATGTTTGACATGTGAAGAACCGCTTAATCCAAAAAAATTCTCATCTTGGATGCAAAATCTTATTCGTGAGTTTGGGACAAATATATTCCGTTCTAAAGGTATTTTGTATTTTGAAAATAGTAACAAACAGTATGTCTTTCAGGGGGTCCATATGGTTATGGACAGTAAATGGGGTCCTGATTGGAAAGATGAGAGCGATAAGGTTAGTAAAATTGTATTTATCGGACGTGGCCTTGATACGATGAATTTAAAGGAAGGTTTTGATAAATGCGTAGGAGAAGTTTCAAATGAACAGATTAGAAAAGAAAATGCAGTATGATCACGGATTTAGTTCAGTAAATCCAAACATAAAGTTGAATGAAAAGCCAATTGGCTCGAATATAACTTCCCTAGTTTATAATGGTAATTATGCAACCGCAGGTCTGGGTGATGGTCGTATAATTAAAATTAAGGAAGACGAAAATCCAGCAACATTATTCTCACATAAGGGTGCTGTAACCTCAGTAATTTTTTCAAATGAAAATTCGACAATATCATCTGCACAAGATGGTAAAGTTATAAAACATAATCAAGATAATACAACACAAACTATTTTTGATTCTGGAGAATTTTGGATAAATTCCATGAGTTTTTCCAAAAAAACAAATCGATTAGCTGTCGCATATGATAAGAAAATATTAATATATGAAGATCAAAAAAAAATCATAGATTTTACAAGCCCAACTAGTACACTTCTAAATGTCTCATTTTCTCCTAATGGACACGAACTAGCCACAGCATGTTACAATGGTGTAAGTATATTTGATTGTCAAAAACCCTCATCAAAAGAGATACTTTCTTGGAAAGGTTCATTAATAGAAGCATCTTGGTCACCTGATGGAAGATATATTGCAGCAGCTACACAAGATCGTGAAATACATATTTGGGATTTTATAGATAATAAAGATTTTAGATTGGGAGGATTTATTGGAAAAGCTAGAAATATTTGTTGGACTGCGAATTCTGCCTATTTATTATCTTTAGGTTCTGACGTTATTGCTGCTTGGCCACTAGCTGGGGGACCAGGTAATTTTCCTCCAGTTGAAATAGGCTATGCAAAAGATGCCTCTTTGTCTTCAGTTGCAGCTGGTGGCGAGATTGATAAAATAGCTGGTGGTTTTACAAATGGATCAATACTAATTGGTAACATAAGAAATTCTGAGGCCATTATTGCAAGAGCTCCTGATGAAAATCCCATAACTAAAATAGCTTGGGGTCCAGATTATGATAAACTTGTTTATGGAACTCGAACAGGCAAGATTGGGTTCATTTCATTTAAAAATTAAACTTCAATAATACTTTAATTACTATTCTTCAAATTATTTCAATAAAGTGTACGAAAATTAATAAAACTGGCTTTATTCTGTTTACAATGTTTGAAGAGCATTAATTACTGACCTAGGGAAGGTATCAATTTACCCGACTATGTTGAATATACATAAGTATCACCAAGTAACTCAAAAACCAGTGCCGCAAGGCTTCCAGGTTCGATTCCGGGTATCCCTACCAAAATTAAATTATAATTAATTAATATGTGAAATTATTTATGTTTAAATTTTTAAAAATTTATAATATAGATAATTAGTTTAGAATCATTTTAATTTAGACTTATTAGGAGGGATCTATATGATACCTAGCGCATTCACTTTTTATAAACCAGATAATATAGAAAAAGCTGTATCTCTTATGGCAGACTTTGGCGATGAGGCAAGGGTAATTGCTGGAGGTCATAGTTTAATACCAGTTATGAAACAAAGACTTACAGATATTAAACATTTAATAGATTTATCTGGGATTAATGAAATTAAAGGTATTGAAATTAAAGGTAACCAAATATCAATTGGTGCAATGACCACTCAAGTTGAATTAATTAACAATGAAGAATTATTTAAAAAGGCACCTGTTATTAGAGAGGCCTCTCTACAAATAGCAGATCCTCAAGTCAGGAACTTAGGTACTATCGGGGGTAACGTAGCTAATGGTGATCCTGCTAATGATATGCCAGGATTGATGCAACTATTAGATGCCACTTATAAATTAAGTGGGAGAAATGGTGTTCGTGAGGTAAAGGCTAGAGACTTCTATGAAGGTGCATATTTTACTGCAAGAGAAGACGATGAAATTCTTATTTCAATTTCATTTGAAGCTCCATCTGGGGGGTATGCTTATGAAAAACAAAAAAGAAAAATTGGAGATTATGCAACTGCAGCTGCTGGCGTTATTATAAAAGTTGAAAATAATAAATGTTCAAGTGCTTCAATTGCACTTACAAATTTGTCAGATACACCGGTATATTGTGATAAAGCAGTTGACATTCTTGTTGGAAAAGAGATTGACAACAACTTGTTAGACCAAGTCACTAAAGCTTGTGTTGATC
>TARA_B110000003_G_scaffold14445_1_pt1 | contig 11253 bp, 9 predicted proteins | sample TARA_B110000003 | Tara Oceans TARA_B110000003 (sample SAMEA4396424) | marine metagenome | biome: Westerlies Biome; feature: [SRF] surface water layer (ENVO:00010504); material: water (ENVO:00002006), including particulate matter (ENVO:01000060) such as... | depth 5 m
AACACTTTCGACGTAAGATAAATCTTGAGACCCATCTTTAAACATTGGCGTTGGTACGCAAATAAATACATAATCACAATTGTGTACAAATTCTAAATCGTTTAAACTCTTTAAAGGATTTATATCGTAAACATATAAATCTGAGATTGAAGAAAAAGCAAACGAAATGGCTTCACCAACAAAACCATTTCCAATGACACCTACTTTGAATTTTTTCATTTAAAATTTAGTTTATAATTTATCGAATTTTAATTTCTGTGCTTGCAAAACTATGTTCTCTTGAGTCACAGTGAATTTGTATTCCTTTTTTCATAAAATAGTCTTTTACTGTAAAATTAATAGTTTTATATTCCTCTCCAATTATATTAACATCTAATTTAAAGACGGCTTCGCTACTAAAATCACAATTTGATTTTTAAATTTAATCTTACTTTTTACTAAATTTATATTAAAATAAATATAGAAATTCTATTTACTTCTGACACCTTTAAATAAAACATTTTTAAAAGCCTTAAAAAAGTATTTTACGTCAGTTATAAAGGGAGACTGATCATATAAATCTAAATACTTTCTTTCAGATTCCATGATTTCAGTCATAGTTTTGGGTAAATCAACATAAAAAGGAGGTATAAACCCTGGCTTATATTTTTTTCTTTTTTGTTGTAAATCTTCATCATACAAACTATAAAAATGTTTACTAAGTGGTCTTACACCTACTAGTTTCATTTCTCCTTTAATAACGTTTAGAAGCATTGGTATTTCGTCTATCCAAAATTTTCTTAAAATTCTACCTACAGGTGAAATTCTAAAATCATTTTTTATTTTACCTCCTTCTTGCAATTTATTTCTATTATAAATATATTCCTGAAGATATTCAGAAAAAGGGTGCATTGTTCTTAACTTATATGCTTTAAATATTTTACCATTTTTACCAATTCTATCTAAACTGATTAATGGAGCATAAGTTGGGTTTTTATCGTAATATGGCTCTTTAACTTTTTTTGCTACAAAATAAAGATATTGGTCTATTGATTTTTCGTCAATTATTTCAAAACCACACGAATATAACCTACCATACATTTCTGCTCTTGACATAACTCTTCCTTTACCTCTTGTTAGAAAAAAATATATATTTTTAGATATTGGAAGCTTTGGTAATAATCTAGAAAAGATATAGTCTAAAAAATATATTATTTTATTAACAACAGGGGGATATTTTTTTAATATGGCTGATCTTCTATGTGGATAAGTAATTAATTTGCCTAAATATAATCCAGAATTTGGTAAAACTGAATTAACAGTTTCAAAAAATTTATTTATGTAACGAATGTCATTGACTTTTTTTAAATTAAGTATTGAGGAAAATTCACCATAAGTTAACTTTTCTAAAATAATTTCATCTGGTATAGTCGTTAGGTAATTACTCTTCGAAGAAAGATCAAAATACAACTTAATAAAATTTGACAACTTAGGATCAGTAACAATTTCGGCTTTGGTATTGTTAGAAACAAAACTATTTTGTGATTTTGTTTCTTTTCTTTTTCCTGTGTTTAACGGACTTTTTGGCTTAAAAATTAAATCTTGTTCACTTTTAATCAATAAAAATCCCATACAATTGTAAAGCTTTAAAACCAGTTTTAGTTAAGAATTAATAACAAATTAAATAATATATTCAATAAATATAAATAAATTAAAAGTTCGATTTACCGCTATTATAAAATAAGTAGTTCGATTTTAAAAAAATTATGAATCGTTTTATTTAAAGATGGTATTTTTTTAAAACTGATAGATTAATCCTATCGAAGAATTTGGCAAAATATCTTGATCCCCTTGATAGATATCCCAACCAATGATAGCACCAACATCAATCTTTAAATTAATTTTATTAGTCAAAAGAAAGTTATTTGAAATACCTAAAACAGAATATATTGAAGAATTTTCATAATACTGATTTTGAAAATACCCGAACCCTCCGTGCAAAATTAATTCATGAACTTTTTTCTTACTATTAGATGTTTTTAAAATATTTTTTACATCTAATATACCTTCAATAAAATAAAAATTATAAAAACGCTTTTCTGAATTCTCAATTGTATTAAAATACCTTCCTTGATAACCAATTTGAATACCAATAAAGTTATTTAACCACTTACCTGTAGATAATCTATATACAGGAGAATAATTAGAGCTAACAAAATCTTCACTTTTTATCCCTGACATCTGAACACCAAAATCTATTGACACCAACCAAGAGTTTTTTTTATAATAATCTTGAGAATAATTTAAAAAGGAAACTAATAATATACTCAACAATAAAATAATTTTTTTTTTTTTCATATTAAAACTTTAAATAACTATTTGTCTTAATAAAAAAATAGTTTTTAATTGTATTTATTAAAATTAATTCTCTAAAATAAAGATTATAATTAATCTCTTTAAGGTTAAAGATAAAAACTTCAATTAAATCAATTGACGTTAATTTTTAAAACTAAAAAAATCGTATTTTTAAATGCTAATAAATAAAAACTATGTTTGATTTCTTTAAAAAACATAACAAGCCATTGTTTGAAGGATTGTGTGATTTTCACAACCATCTACTCCCAGGAATCGATGATGGTAGCAAGCACGTAACCATGTCTCTAAACATGCTGAAAACCTACCAAAAGTTAGGTTTTAGTTCCGTAATTCCTTCACCTCACGTTTACCAAGAGTTGTATCCTAATACGCCTGAAACTATTAAAAAAGCATTTCAAGAATTAACCACAGTGAATCATCTTGATAAAGTTCCCTGTATTCCTTCTTACGGTGCCGAATATATGGTAGACGAAACTTTTATCAAAAATCTAAATAGCGGTGTTACTAACTTATTATTTTGTAAAAAATATATCTTACTCGAAATCCATTTTTTTGGCGGCACCCAGCACTTAGAACAAGCCTGCTTTGAACTCTCATTAAAAGGATTAGTTCCCATCTTAGCACATCCAGAACGATATCATAGTCTTGAAACTGTTACTCAATTCCAAGCCTTAAAACAAAAAGGATTTTATTTACAACTCAATGCTTTGTCGCTCTTGGGACAATACGGTCCAAAAGTAAAACAAAAGGCCGAGCTCCTTTTAAAATCTGGACTCTACGATCTGGTAGCAACCGATGCACACAATCCACAAAATTTAGAGCAATTGTTTTCACTGCGATTATCGAAAAAACAAGGTCTAAAATGGGAGGCGATTCGAGATTTTCAGTTGGATCTGTTTCCCGAATAATTGACTAAAAATAAAAAAAGTCACCATTAGGTGACTTTTTTATATAACGATTTCAATTAGCTTTTTTTCTGGTCGCTTCCGTACCCATAACTATAACCGTAATTATATTTATATGAGTAACTATACCTATACTTATATCCAAATTTAGAGTCTGCAATAAGTCCATTTAAGACCATAGCAAAAGATGGCATATTAGGTCGACTTGTAATTTCTTTTATAAAAGGAAATATTTGTTTTTCAGAATATTGTGCTCTACAAACATACACCACAAGGTCAGAAATTGGCAACAAACAAGTAGTATCGCTTACTAATAGTAGTGGTGCCGAATCAATTATGATCATATCATATAAATTATTGAGATGATCTAACAACAATTTCATTCGAGGACTCATAAGAAGTTCAGATGGATTGGGAGGAATTACACCTGACAACATTATGTCAATTTTCTTAGACGAATTACCTTTAATTATTAAACTGTCGATATCATTATAATTTTCATCAGCTAGATAAGTGGAAATTCCTGTACTAGTTCGGTCAACTCCTATACGAGTGTGTATTTGAGGATTTCGTAAATCACAACCCAATAAAATTACTTTTTTACCAAGTGCTGAATAACTCGAAGCCAAATTAAATGCTACAAAGGATTTTCCTTCACCTTTTGTTGTAGAGGTAACAGTAATTACATTAGATTTTTGCTTGTTGAGTAAAAAACTTAAACTTGAACGAATTACACGTGTAGATTCAGCGGTTACACCTCTAATATCATCAATATCAACTTTGTCAACTAATGGTACCTCACCTACAATAGGAACATTTTTTAACCCACTTTCTAGATCTTCTCGTGTGTTAATTTTAGTATCAAATGATTTTAAAATATATAAAATTATTAAAGGAATTAGAATCCCTAAAACGATAGAAAGAATGTAGTTAGATTGTACATTTGGTGATATTGGTGATTGATTCGAAACACCATAACTTAATATTTTAAGGTTAGGAAGAGCAGAAATACTATTAATGGATGCCTCTTCTTTTCTTTGTAACAGAAAGACGTAGAGCTCCTCAACAATTTTAAAATTTCGAGCGTATGAACGTAGTTGATTTTCTTTTTCTGGGAGTAATGATACCTGTCCTTTAGTTTTACTTTCTAATTGTTGGTAACGCCTAAGGGATAATTGCAGTCCATCAATATAACGATTTACACCATTAATAATCGCTTCCTTCCCATTGTCTAATTGAATATTTAATTGCTTGATTACAGGACTTTGTTCTGTAGCACTAACTAACAAATTTTTACGCTTTATTGCCGTATCGTTGTATGAGGTCAACAATTGGTTAATACCCTCATTATCAATACCAATGTTGGCAGGTAAAATATCATAATTAGAATGATCAATTAACTTCTCTGATATGGCTTTGGCTACTTCAATTTGAATTTCGAAATTAAAAGATATTTCTTGACCTTTAGTAATATTCTCGAGAGATTTAGTAGTTTGAATTTCAGGATTATAAATATTATTAGCTGATTTGAAGTCTATAGTATTTCTGGAAATAGTATCAATGCTTTCAGATAATTTTTTTAGACGATCATCAATAAATCCAATACTCACCTCTGAAATTTCACGTTTATCTCTAACTTGATCATCTGACAATACTTTTATCAAGGTATTTAGTATAGCTTCATTTCTATCGATATTAGTTCCTTTAATAGTCAAGTTTACGATTTCTCCAAAATTAAATTCTTCACTTATAGTCAAACTGTTTTTTAGTTCAGCTACTGCATTATTTAAAGAAGAATTTGATATCTCAAAATTTCGGTCTGCAAGAAATAAAGAATCTTCAGGCTTAATAAATACTATGTTTGTATCTAATACTTCACCCTTTGATAAGACAAAGGTTGATTCATCATTAAAAATCTTTAATTTATTATTTTCAACTTCAAATTCAAGTTGAAGTGATTTTTCGGGATTTTTAAATTTTATATCAATTGGCAATAAACTTTTGAATTGTAAATTCCTATTAATACTTCCAACTAATGAACCATAAGTGAAAGTTTTAACTTGCAAATTAAGTTGTTGAACAACCTGTTGTAATATATGATGAGAAGAAATCACTGCAATATCATTTTTTATATTACTTCCTCTATTTAAATTAAATCCAGATCCCTCAGTTAAAAAAGAAGAAGGATCAGCTTTTGAATTTTTAATCTGTATTTGAGCAGAAGACTCATAGATGCGATCCGCGTAACGAAGATTTAAATAAGTACCACCAAGTAATAGTATAGTGAAAGCTAAAATCCAAGGCCAAAAAAATAGGTAATAGCTAATTTCTTTTTTTAAATCTAAACTATTATCATTTAAGTTAGAATCTAAATTTGTAGAGTATTCATTCATATTTTTCTTAGTTATTTATAATAAAAGATGCTGTACTGATTAATAAAGATGCAATTGAAACAAAACTACCAGCATTTCCAAAAAAACCTGAACTTTTAATTTTAGATCCATTAGGATTAATTATAATAACATCGTTGGGTTTGATTGATGCATAAGGTCCATTCAACCATTCAGTGCTTGTTAGGTCTATGTTTGCAGCAATTTGTTTATCGTCTATATTTCTGATAATGATTATATTTTTTCGATTTGCATTTATGTTAAGATCTCCTCCCAATCCTAATGCTTGTAAAAAACTCATATTATTTTCGGTGAAATTATAAGTCCCTGGAGAATTTACTTCACCTAATAACGTAACTTTTGCATTTAACAATCGTGCTGTTACGATTGGATCAATAAGAAGACCATCCGTGGATAAACGTTTTTTTAAATAATTTTCTAAATCGCTGAGAGTTTTATTCAAAACAGAAACCCTACCCAACACTGGAAAATTAATAGTTTTATCCTTCGAAACTAAATATCCGTTCAGCTTCATAATTTCCAAATTAGACACTTGATTTGTTGTTCCTGCTATACTTTTATTGTAAGGTAATGCAGCTTCAGGAACCAGTGCTGAAACCTTAATATCTATAATATCATTTACTTGGAAATTATTTTCTAAATAAGATAGTTTAGAGGCAATATTAGTGTCAATATTTTGTAAGTAAAGTATTTTTTCTTTTGAAGCACAAGAATTTAAAAGAAATAATAATGCTAGCAATGAATAATATTTAAAATTTAAAAATTGTTTTATTTTCATTTTTATTTTTTTAACTAAGGAATTTAATTTTTAATTTATTAAGCAGTAAATATAATTAAATAAGTGTTTACAGGAGGATAAAAGAGTGATAATATACTTCAAAACAAATATTTATAAAATTAATTTATTAAAAATAAAAGTTCGATTTACCGCTATTATAAAAAAAATAGTTCGATTTTAAAAAACTATAAATTTCTTTTTTTAACAAATGATTAAAATTTAATTTTAGTATAATTATTAATTTAAAAAATCACAAATGCTAATAATGACGTTTAATTTTATTTATTGTTTTAATCGTAGTTTCAAAATCTAAGTTTATAATTTCTAAGTACCACTTCAAAGAATTATAACGAGGTTTATTTTCATCCAACACTAATTTTAATGCATTTTTTCTTGAAATCATTCCCTCTCTTATCTGATTGCTTCTAAAAGTGTCGTTTTCACTAAAACCTGCTACTAAAGTATACACATAATTATAAAAACTAGCAGTTCCATCACCAATTCTCCATGTTGAATCAGTATCTACTGCCTTTTCCCATTTATATTGATTAATTATAGTATTCTCAACGATTTCCTCATCCCATTGAATATAATCAAACAAGTGATAATAATCTTTTTTTGGAGTAACATATCTTGATGCAAATGAACCAATTGAGTCTAAAACAGATTGATTTAAATAAGAAGGAGTTCTTAAAATATTTTTTACTATAAAACCATATAATCTCAACTGATTCTTTAATGATATAGAGTATATTCTTTTTTTATTAAACTCAGGAGCTAATCCTGCAAAACCAGTTTTAAAATTAGTGTTTTCTAAATCATTAACTCCAAAAACTTCTAAATCTAATCCAAGTTGTTTTTTTATTTTATATGCATAGTAAAAAAAATATTTATCTCCAGTCATAAATAAAGGAATCATACCTAGCTCAGGTCTTTTTAACCAAGCTTTTATATTCTTTCTAATATTTGTTCTTTTCCAGTGAATATCTGCAGCTACAATAATATTTTCAACTCCTAGTTTTCCACAAATTCTCGCAATATTTCTTCTAGCTAAATCTGTAACCATTCCCCAGTCATAAGTGTAAGTTATTATATTTAAACCTAGTTCTTTCTTTAGGAAATGTAAAACATAAGTACTATCTCTACCTCCACTTAATGGAACAAAACAATCATGAGAACCATCTTTACTTCTATATGGTTCCACTAAAGCTTTTAACTCATCTAAAGATCTTACTTGGTTTTTCTTTTTATGATTCTTACAATAATTACACTCACCTTTCTCATCATATTCAATAAAAGGAAATGTTTCTGGTAAAATGCATTTTGTACACCTTTTTAAAGCTTTAATTTTATCTACTGGATAAATCAAAAGTTCCTTGTCCTTTTTTGCATTTAGATTTAAATGGATCTCATTTAAATCCAAAACTGTAGAAATCTGTTTCTTTTTAGATTTTTCGCTAAATAAATTTATATTTTTTTTCTTATTTAGAAATAATTCCTCTGCGTCAGAATTACTTTTTACGTCAAGAAATGATTTTTTATTAAATGTAAAATTCTTTGTGTTTATTGTGAAAATGTGATTCGCCTTTAGTTGAAATAATTCGAAACTTCCAATTTTATCTTTTAAAAACATTCTTTCAACTAAACCATTTAGCATCCCTCTTTCCGACGCAAAATAAATAATATCTTCATTGTTATGTAAAATATATAATGAACCATTATTTGTGGCTAAAACAAATTTTTGAATGTCGGTAAAAGCCATCGCTATTGATACTGTACCAAAAATTTTCTCAATAGAATTTACAACAGAAGAGTCAACTGAATTCCCTTCATTTAGGTGCATTCTAACTAATGCAGGTATCACTTCTGTATCAATCTCGTATTTTCTATTGAGTTTTGTATAATTACTCCATAACTCATCAACATTTATAACAATACCATTATGAACGCATATAATATCGTCCTTCACAACTGGTTGATTGTTTTTATCCTCTAATTGAGTTCCATTAGTAACCAATCTTGCATGTCCAAATGCTAATTTAAGATTATCTTTATTCTCTTTAGAAAAAGTATTTTTTATATTATCCTTTACTTTAGTTTTCTTAAATAATTGGTTCGCTGGGATTGGGCCTTTAACAATATCAAGGCTATGATCTTTATGATTTAAGGTACATAAGCCTGAGGAATCTTTACCTCTAGATTCTGATAATTTTGCTAAAGTAATTAATGATTTTTTTAAAAAGTCATTACTATAATTAGAAGCTTCTTTTGTGATAACCCCAAATATACCGCACATAGTTTACAATTCTTTTTGATTATTAACTATTACATTACATATAAATTGTGAAGCTTCTCCATGGCCAAAAATTTGAGGAAACTTTTCTAAGTTATCATCTTTAAAGCTATTATAGGCAATCATTATATCGTTATAATTAGCAGAAACCAATTTAGCTTTGCCAGTTTCAAGTATTTCTAACCATTCTGTTTCTGGTCTTAATATTACACAAGGTTTATTAAAAAAATACGCTTCTTTTTGTACACCACCAGAATCTGTAATAACCATTTTAGAGGATTTTTCTAATATTATCATATCTAAAAATGAAGTTGGTGGTATTAACAGTAAGTTCTCATTATTGAAAATTGAATCATATAAATCTCTATCATCAATTGTATTTAATTTATTTTTTGTTCGAGGATGAAGAGGTATTACAATTTTATATTCTTCAGATATTTTTAAAAGTGCTTTAAAAATTGAACATAAATTTTCTTGAATATCCGTGTTGTGATCTCTATGTATTGTTGATAAAATAAATTTATCAGAAACTAAATTATATTCTTTTAATATATTTGATTTCTCTTCTGAAAGTTTGGCAAAATGTAATGAGTTATCATACATAATATCCCCACAATGAAAAATCCCAGGATTATCTGGAGTATGTTTTTTTGTATTATCAGGGTTAAAACCTTCTTTAATTAGATTATTATACCCTGTTAATGTTGGTGAAAATAATAATGCTGATAAATGATCGCAAACAATTCTATTAATTTCCTCAGGCATTTTACGATTATGAGATCTCAATCCTGCTTCAATATGCACAATTGGTATATTCATTTTGGATGCAGCTACAGCACCTGCCAAAGTTGAATTTGTATCTCCATAAAGTAAAATGTATTTAGGATTTTCTTTAAGTAAAATTTCCTCTATACCCTCAATCATTTTTGCAGATTGAACCCCATGAGAACCAGAACCTACATTTAAATTGTAATTTGGTCTTGGTATATTTAGTTCATCAAAAAAAATTTCTGACATATTTTGGTCATAGTGCTGACCAGTATGAACAATTACTTCTTCAATTTTATTTGAGTAATTCTTTAATATTTCTCTACTAATTGCAGCAGCTTTAATTATTTGTGGTCTTGCACCAATCACTGTAATAATTTTCATAAAGTACTTTTCCTTTACTTGTTCGTAAAACTAATAAACTTTTGTTGGTATAATGGGCTTTTCTCAATTGTTTTTATACTGTCAGGATAATTTTCTAAAAGCCAAATCATAAAACTAGTTAAATCTACTTTTTCGGACAGCATTTTTTTCTGGTTTTCTTTAATTTTTAGCGAAAAATCGTCTCCTTTTAAACTACTTTCTAAATCTTTAAGTAGTTCTGAAAACTCTGTTGTTTTGTAACTTTTAGACAATTTATATACATCATCTTTTTCATCCATAACACCAATTTTGCCAATAAAATCATTGAATCTAAAAGAAGGTACGCCCAAAACTGCGGCCTCAGAAGACATTGTTTGGCTATCTCCAATATATACTTTAGCTTGTGATAATACATCTTTTAATTGATGAGGCTCTATTTTTAATCTAAACTCTTCTAATTCTGCGCTTAATTCTCTTTCAGCACTGATATAAACTTTACCATAATCACCTAAAAGATTAATTATTTTTTTTGCTTTTTCTTTGTTTATACCTGATTTACCAATATCATGATAAGCTGTTAGAGATACTAACCTTAGAATGAAAAAGTCTTTTTCAGGAATTATATTTTTAACCAATTCTAAATTTGGTGTAAATTGGTTTGGATGTAAATAAGCTAGCTCTTTATATCCATCAAACGCAATTTTCTTTTTATTATACTTGCCTAAATTAGTTATGGTTGGGGCTAATATGTGATTTGCAAATTTTAATATTATAGAAAACTGTTTTACAATTTTAATATCATCGTCTGTAAAAGCAATTGTTGGTACTTTTTTTATTTTACCTACATAAACTAATAAATCATCCGTAATAAATAAGTCGTATTTTTTGTTTCTACAATATTTATATAGTCTATAAATTGTTCTAAAAAAATTAATGCCTGCACTAATATAAGGAGATACATTTTTAAATTTTCTTCCCTCTGGAAAAACATTTGTGTAATTCCAGCCTTCATTTTTTACCAATTCTTCTAAAACATCTTTAGAAGTTATTAAAATTTCAACATTATGTCCATTATTTTTTAAATGATTAATGGTTTGTTTAAAAACATGAAATTTTGAAGGATGTACAAAAAAGAAAAGATAGTTCATGAAATATTTGAGTTAATAATATTTTTTTTGGGTAACAATACTTTTGAATCCAAATCAATTTTTTGTTTTACACATTTTTTTTTCATTAAATACCAACTCCGATTTATATAAACTAATAATTCGCTTGGCAGTTGTTTTTGAATCCAGACCCAACTCAATGATTTTGTCTCGACCTTTGGTTTGACCTTTATTTTCAGAAAATCTTAAAGATAGTTTCAGATTTTTAGCAACA
>TARA_B110000003_G_scaffold58555_1_pt1 | contig 11252 bp, 8 predicted proteins | sample TARA_B110000003 | Tara Oceans TARA_B110000003 (sample SAMEA4396424) | marine metagenome | biome: Westerlies Biome; feature: [SRF] surface water layer (ENVO:00010504); material: water (ENVO:00002006), including particulate matter (ENVO:01000060) such as... | depth 5 m
TTTTTGTAATTGAAAATTAGACTTGAGTTTCCCGGAACGAAATATCTCTTTTCATCAAAAACTCCATAGTTAGGTAATATTTGCTTTTTATACTTCTTGAAAACTTTACCTTTATATATAACTGATGCAGCATTAAATAATTTTTCTCCTTCTAATAGAGGATGCCCAACTATAATCATTATTTTTGGATTTTCTTTTGCTAGTAATAATAGTTTTTCATTAACTTCCATTAAAAAATTATTATTTAAAAGAAGATCTTCTGGTGGATAGCCTGTAAGGCTTAGCTCCGGAGTAATTAATAGAGATACATTTTCATCTAATGCTTTTTTAGCAGCTTTAGATATAAGGGAATAGTTATGTTGTAAGCCCCCAACAACGCTATTAATTTGTGCTATACATATTTTCATTATGTTTAGTACCTACCACCAGCAGACTTTATTTTATCAATAATTATTTTATTTTTTGATTTGAGAGCATATACAAGTGGTGTTAGCCCGTATTGATCTTTAGTTTTAAGATTTGCACCAAAATTTACCAATAACTCTATAATCTTTTCACTTTCATTAAAAATAGCATAATGAATCAACGAAGTCCCTTCATTGTCTTCATGGTTTATGTCTGCACCGCCTTTAATTAGAGCTTTTGCAATATCATATTGTTTTTTTTGTATTGCCCATGATAAAGCTGTCCACTCATTTTTATCAAAATCATCAACATTCGAAGCATTTTTAATAAGAAAGTTTGTTGCTTCTATATTTCCGTTGATTGATGCGTACATTAATGCCGTTTTTCCATAATTATCTTTTAAATTAATATTTGCTTTATTTTCTAATAAAGTTTTAATAGTTTGAATATTTCCGCTTTTACTGGCTAGCATAAGTACGGTAAGCCCAGAATTATTTCTTGTATTAGGATCAATTCCATATTCGATAAGAAGATTTATAGTTTCATGAAAGCCTGAACTTGCAGCAAGCCCATAAGCAGACCAGCCATCTGGGTCAGTAATTTTTGGATCTGCTCCATTCGCTAAAAGAACTGAAATTGTATCAGTGTAGTTTTTTTTAGTAGCAAACATAAGGGCAGTCCAACCGTCTCTTTCAGTCTTATTTATGGCTGCCCCTTTACTAATTAGGTATTGAACTATTTCAACTTGATTTTTTCTTGAGGCATACATTAATGCAGTGATATTATCTTTATCTCTTGTATTAGGGTTTGCTCCACTTTCAATGATTGCCTTTACCATTTCTACATCACCTTTTGAAGAAGCAGTTAATAAATAAGGAATTTCTTCTGCCTTACTAAATAAAGAAAAGAATATAGATAGGAATATTAAATAAATAAATATTTTTATATTATTTCTCATTGCTTTTTAAAGCTTCTAGGATTGTATTTCCCATATTAGCAGGTGATTCTGATATCCATACTCCTGCTTTTTCTAGGCATTTAATTTTATCTTCAGCATTTCCTGTTCCGCCAGATATAATGGCTCCTGCATGACCCATGCGCTTACCTTTAGGAGCAGTTCTCCCTGCAATATAGGCAGCTACAGGTTTTGAAATATTATTTGAAATATACTCGGCAGCTAGTTCTTCATCAGATCCACCAATTTCACCAACCATAATTATTCCATTAGTCTGCGGATCATTTTCAAATAATTCTAAACATTCAATAAAATTAAATCCTTTAATTGGATCACCACCAATACCAATACACGTTGATTGCCCAAGACCAATTTCTGAGGTTTGTTGAACTGCCTCATATGTTAATGTTCCTGACCTTGAAATAATACCTATTGATCCTGGTTTGTGAATATTTCCAGGCATAATGCCAATTTTGCACTCATTTGGCGTTATTATTCCTGGACAGTTAGGCCCAATTAATTTTGAACCATTTGATTTGATAATAGATTTTATATTTAACATCTCCAGAACTGGTATTCCCTCTGTAATACAAACAATTAAATCAATACCAGCCTCGCTTGCTTCAATGATTGCATTCCCTGCGAAGCTCGGAGGAACATATATCATTGTGGCATTTGCTTTTGTATTGAATACAGCTTCATTTACATTATTAAATACAGGAAGATTTAAATGAGTTTTTCCACCTTTCCCGGGAGTCACCCCGCCAACAATTTGTGTGCCATATTTAATAGATTGCTCACTATGGAATGTACCTTGCTTGCCAGTAAATCCTTGGCATATGACTTTAGTATTTTTATTAATTAAAACTGACATTAATTATTTACCATTAGCTATTTCAACAGCCTTATTGGCTGCATCGGTTAAACTGTCTGCAGAAATAATATTTAATTTACTATTATTTAGAGTCTCTTTTCCAAGCTCAACATTGGTTCCTTCGAGCCTTACTACTATTGGAATTTTAATTCCTACCTCCTGAACTGCATTAACAATTCCATCTGCGATAATATCGCACCGCATTATTCCTCCAAAAATATTAACTAATACAACCTTTACATTATTATCTGAGATTAATATTTTTAGTGCCTTACTAACAGTTTCAGAAGTGGCACCACCTCCAACATCTAAAAAATTAGCTGGGCTACCACCAGATAATTTTATAAGGTCCATTGTTGCCATCGCAAGCCCAGCACCATTTACCATGCAGCCAATACTTCCATCTAGAGCAATATAGTTCAAACCTGCATAGTGAGCTTCTTTTTCTTTAGAATCAGATTGTGTCCAGTCGTGCAGACCTTTACTTTCAGTATGTTTAAAAAGAGCATTATCATCAATTGACATTTTACAGTCGAGGGCAATCAATTCGTTATCATTAGAAATGACAAGGGGATTTATTTCTAGGAGTGAAAGATCATTGTCAATAAATAAGTTATATGACAAAAAGAGTAACTCTTTAAACTGGGGAGCGACCACATCGTTAATATTTAGAAACTTTATAATCTCTTTTATGTCATTTGGATTTTGAGGCTTATTAATTTCACATGAGACAGAAAGGATCAACTCAGGATTATTTTTTGAAATTTCTTCGATTTCCATTCCACCAGCAGATGAACATATTATTGTTACTGCCTCACTTTTTCTGTCAATAACAATAGAGAAGTAGAGCTCTCGGCTAATTGAAATAGTTTCTTCTATTAAAATATTGTTAACAGGCTGTCCATTAGGTTCATTTTGGTAGGTAATAAGATTTTTACCTAAGAATTTACTTACAAAAGCACACGCTTCCTCAGCAGAAGAAATTATTTTTACCCCTCCAGACAAACCTCTACCTCCTGCATGTATTTGAGCTTTTATTGCAAACGTACTGCCTTTATTGGCTTTTACAAAAGAATTGGCCTCTTGTGAGGAAGTTACTACGCTTCCAGCAGGGACCTTTATTTTAGAGGAGGCAAGTATTTTTTTTGCCTGATATTCGTGAAGGTTCATCAAAAAAATTTTATAAAGTTGATTAAGGTCTAATGATATCAGAATGCTATTAGAGATGTTGCCAACCATATTTTCATGATATAAAAAGCATACTAAGTGCAGGCTATCTTGAAAAAATAGTTATGAAAAATACATTTTGAAATATCGCTTCTCGTTATTTAAATACTAACTATTAATCTCATAAATTACATAATTGAAAATTTTTTATTTAATTGGAATTAGAGTAATCGTACCACCTTTCATATCTGGAACGATTAGAGTTTTTTTATCGCGACTTAATGCAATATCTGCTGCTGCCTGATAATTATCATCAATAATTTTTGTTACCCCATTTTTATGACTATAAACAATACCTTTTTTCCAGCTGCTTATATAAATAACGTCATTGACATATGCCAAACCATCTCCACCATCAAATCCATTTGCAATTTTTTTAATCTTATTATTTCTTAGATTAGCCTCTAGTAGATCTCCTCCCCAATCAAGTATCAATAATTTTTTATTAGCTATTGGGAGAATTCCATTTGGTGCTTTTATTTTAGAGTTACCCTCGAAAAGAACACTTACTTGCCCAGTTTTTTTTATCAGAAATACAAATCCACTTGAATTAAAGTTTCCTGTATCGCTTACATAAAGATCACCATTTTTTGATACATCAATATCATTTAAAAATACAGGTGTTTTTGGAAAACTCATTGTCCCTGCATAAACGCCCCAAGAGCCATCTAGGTTAACCTCAATTACGACATCACGATCAGTGACATAAAGTTTTTCATCGTAAAAGACTATACCTTTTGGGTCATAGAGCCCCTCAGCAACAGTTGAAATAATTCCATTTTTATCAATCTTAGTTATTTTCCCGTCCTTATCTTTATCTGTCACTCCAATCTCTGATATATAAATTGATCCGTCTGGGCCTTCCGCAACTGATTCTGGCTTCGTGAAACCAGAAATTATTTCATTGGAATAACTTACATTAAAAAATATAGTCAAAAGGATTGCGGTAATAATTTTTTTCATTTATTTTCTCCTTATTTTTACAATTAAAGGTGTTGCTTACTTAGTTTCCATAGATAAGAATTTGGGCTGTCACTAATAAGATAAATATTACCTTCAGCATCAATCTTAAAATCTCGAATACGTCCGATTTTGTTTTTAAAGATAATCTCCTCGCCTACGATAGCATTATTTTCATAATCTAATCTGATAAGACTTTCTCCATTTAATGAGGATACTATTAAATCCCCTTGCCACTCGGGAAATTCATCGCCCTGGTAGAAATGAATACTGCTAATTCCCATTGAAGGTACCCATGTTTTAATTGGTTTTTTATATTTATTATTAAAAGCCTTATCCCCAATGCTTAAAAAAGAATATTCGGTCCCCCCCCAAGCAATATCTTTCCAACCATAATTAGCACCAGCTTTAACTTCCGCTATATGATCGCCCCCACGAGGCCCATGATTTGAGAAGTAAGCTCTATTATCATGAGGTGAAATAGTCATTCCCTGAGGATTTCTTACCCCGATAGTAAAAATTTCAGGTAACCATGAATCCTTACCCATAAATTTTGGATTATCTATAGGTATTTTTCCATTTGTTTTAATACGAATTATGCTTCCAGGATGTTGGGATGGGTCTTGAGCAATCATTCCTTTGTCACGTTCACCAAAGCTGGCAAAAAGAGTGTCATCCTTAATGCTAATTCTTGACCCAAAATGTTTTCTACTTGGTAAAGCAGGCTTTGCAATTAATAATACCTTTAAGCTTTTTATTTCATTTCCTTCAAGCTTACCTTTGGCTATAGCTGAGCTAGAAAGATTTGGATCATTTTTAAATTTATGACTGTAAGTAAAGTAAATAAAATTATCATTTGCATTAAAATGAGCATCTAAAAGACCACCCTGATGACCTTTATGAAAGGAAATATGTTGAATATTATGTTTAATTTTTTGTTTTTTACCATTTTCTATATTTACCTTAAATAAACCACCATTTTTTTCTGTTATTAAAAGGTTTTTTTTGCTTAAAAAAGTTAAAGCCCAGGGGTAATTAAGGTTTTGTGTAATTTTATCTAATTTGTATGAGGTTTTTGTAAGGCTATATTTTTTATAATTACTAAAATTTTCCTCAGAGATGATAGGTAATGCTAATAATAGTAATAATCCAAAAATAGTAATTTTTTTTCTTATCATATATGACGATAAATAAAAAAAGCCAATAAAATTATTGGCTTTTTTTTATAGAAATTAATTTAAAAGCATTTTTTTGTTTCGCAGCCTTCATCTTTCATACCTAACGTTGTAAGGTATTTTGCCATATCTTTTTTACCATCCTGGCTAAGTGCACGTATTAATGTCACATCGCCTTTGAGATTATTTTGCTCTATACCTATATCAATTAAGTATTTGACCATAACCTTATCTCTATTGAATGCTGCGTGATGAAGTGCATTAAAACGAGTTACTGGATGCGTGTAGTTAATATTTGCCCCTTTTTCTTTAAGGTACTTCAGAACTTCAAACTGTCTTTTTGCTGCTGCCATGAGGAATGGTGTCCATGCGAAATAGCCCTGTTCAAGATCAACATTCATTGTTTCAACATACATTTTAACTGTTTTCATGTCACCCTCATTAACTGCGCCAGTAAATTCCATTTCTTGTGGATCAGTTAAAGCAAAAGCATTAAATGAGACTGCTATTAGTAGCGTTACAAAACTCTTGATAATATATTTCATAATTTAACCCTATGTTAAGAAAAAAATTTATTCGCGTTGGCGAACATTCTATACCAAGGACCGTATTCATTCCAACTTTTTGGATGCCATGAATTCTGATCCGATTTAAAGACCCTCTCTGGATGGGGCATCATGATTGATACACGTCCATTTTTAGAGGTTAATCCCGTAATACCTAATTCTGAACCATTTGGATTAAAAGGGTAGCGTAAAGTTCCCTGATGTTGATTATTAACAAAATTCATAGTTACTAAATTATTGGCCTGAATGTACTCAATGTCTTTATTATTTTTAAAATCAACGCGCCCTTCGCCATGAGCAACTGCTATTGGCAGTATACTTCCCTCCATATCCTCAAAAAACGGGGAATTATTTTTTTTTATTTCAACTGATACAAATCTTGCTTCAAATTGTTCAGATTCATTTTTAATGAATTGTGGCCAAAGTTCTGAGCCTGGAATGATTTCTTTGATGTGACTCATCATTTGACAGCCATTACATACTCCTAGAGCCAGGGTGTCTTCACGCCCAAAGAATGTCTCAAATTCATCCCTAGCTTTAGAATTTAAGAGAATAGATTCGGCCCATCCTTGACCTGCCCCTAGAACATCTCCAAAAGAGAATCCACCACATGCAACCATGGCCTTAAAATCAATGAGACTTAATCTACCAGTGGTGATATCTGACATATGAACATCATACGTTTCAAAGCCAGCATAATAAAATGCTGCAGCCATTTCATTGTGCCCATTAATCCCTTGTTCTCTAAGAATTGCAATCTTGGGCTTTAGTTTATTGATATTTACTGTTGGAACTTCAAAGTTTACCTTCGGAGCAATTCCAGGGTCTAAATCATCAAGGATATTTTCATATTCTTCAGAGGCTGTTTTTGGATTATCTCTTAGGGATTGAATTCTGAAGCTTGTTTCTGACCATATCTGCTGTAAATGAGAACGAACTCCTTTAAAAATAGTATTTTTATTGTTATTTAAAATAATATTTTGATCAGTACGCGGCTTACCTATTAATGATATTACAGGCCCCACAGATTTTTGAAGGGATTGGATAATAAAATCTGCTTCCTCATCATAAACCTGAATAACAGCACCTAATTCTTCATTGAATAGAAAATTAGAGACATTGTTATCATCTATGTTGATATTTATATCCATACCACTATGGCCAGCAAAAGACATTTCTAACAGGCAAGTTATTAATCCACCATCAGAGCGATCATGGTAAGCCAAAAGTTTATTATTTCGAATAAGTTCTTGGATAATATCAAAGAAAATCTTTAGTTGCTCTGGTTGGTCTAAATCAGGTGAATTGCTCCCGACTGATTTATTTATTAGGTTCAGAGATGACCCACCCATTCGGTTCTTTCCATTTCCCAAGTCAATAAGAATTAAGGATGTATTAGAAGATTGCGTTATTTGAGGCGTTAATGTTTTAGTAACATCGTAACATTCACTAAATGCTGATATAACAACAGACAATGGTGATTTAACATTTTTTTCAGTACCATCATTCCATTGTGTTTGCATTGACATTGAATCTTTTCCTACTGGAATACTAATGTTTAAATCGGGACATAAATCCATTCCTATTGCTTTTACTGCTTCAAATAGAGAAAAATCATCTTCGTCGTTGCCAGTAGACGCCATCCAATTAGCTGATAATTTTATTGAACGCATACTATTGATAGCGCTCGCCATAATATTCATAAGTGATTCACCAACAGCCATTCTTGCTGAGGCGGCTGCATTAATTAATGCAAGAGGAGCTTTTTCCCCAATGGAAAAAGATTCACCAGATATACCTTCAAAATCTGATTTTGTAACTGCAACATTGCTTACAGGAATTTGCCATGGACCAACCATCTGATCTCTTGCTATTAAACCTGTTACTGTTCGATCACCTATAGTTATTAAAAAATTCTTAGAAGCAACTGCAGGGTATCTTAAAATTGATTCAATATTATTTTTTAGAGATTTATCAATTGTTCTATTTTTATTTTTTTTAATTTTTTTAGCAGTAATTTGCTTGGTAAGTTTTGGTGGCTTTCCGAGTAAAACATTAAGATTCATATCAACAACATCCTTATTTAGATATGTATCGTTAACTACTAATTTTCTTATTTTTGTGGCTTTGCCAACAACAGAAAAAGGACTACGCTCTCTTTCACATATTGCGGTAAAGAGTGACAAGTCTTTTCTATTTATTGATAAAACATATCTTTCTTGAGATTCATTGCACCATATCTCTTTAGGGGTCATACCTGGCTCTTCGCTATTAATTGCTCTTATATCAAAAATTGCCCCAACACCCCCATCATTAATTAGCTCAGGAAATGCATTTGATAGACCACCTGCACCAACATCATGGATGCTTAAAATTGGATTATCATCTCCCATTTGCCAACACCGATCAATTACTTCTTGAGCTCGTCTTTGAATCTCTGGATTGCCTCTTTGCACAGAAGCAAAATCTAGATTTTCATTATTACTACCTGTACCCATACTTGATGCCGCACTGCCACCTAAGCCTATTAGCATTGCTGGACCACCTAATTGTATTAGTAAATTATTTTCAGTTAGGTTTTTTTTATGGGTATGTTTGTCATTGATATTTCCAATTCCACCGGCTAGCATAATAGGTTTGTGATAGCCCTTAGTCTCGTTATTACCAAGGGTAATTTCTAATGTTCGAAAGTATCCTAAAATATTAGGCCTTCCAAATTCATTGTTATACGATGCAGCTCCAATGGGACCCTCAATCATAATTTGGAGGGGAGAAGCAATGCGATCAGGCTTTCCAAAAGCTTTGCTTTCCCATGGTTGAATAAAGTTAGGTATACAAAGGTTAGATACTGAAAACCCGCATAGCCCAGCTTTTGGTTTTGAACCTCGACCAGTCGCACCTTCATCTCGTATTTCTCCACCAGCCCCAGTCGCCGCCCCAGAAAATGGAGATATTGCAGTTGGATGGTTATGAGTTTCAACTTTAATTATGTAGTGGGTGTTCTCTTGGTGAACACCGTAAATACCATTTGAATCTGGATAAAAGCGATTAATATTTGAGCCCTGGATAATTGATGAATTATCTGAGTAAGCAACTACTGTTTTTTGTGGTGATTTTTCGTGTGTGTTACGTATCATTCCAAAAAGTGATTGTTTTTGTCTTTGATTATCAATAATCCAATCAGCATTAAAAATTTTGTGGCGGCAATGCTCTGAATTCGCTTGGGCGAACATCATTAGCTCTGCATCAGTAGGATTTCTTTTTTCTGATTTATAGTAATCTGAGAGATAAGAAAGTTCATCAGGAGATAGCGCCAACCCCTGTGACTGGTTATATTTTTCTAGTGAAGTCAGTCCTTCAGCTAAGAAATTTATTGATACAAGAGGTTGTGGTAAATGGTGTTGAAATAATTTAAGAATGTCATCTTTATTAAAAAAAACAGATTCTGTCATTCGGTCATAAATACATTCCCCAATTTTCCCCCAATCATCTCTAGTTAATTTATTAGTAGAAAAGACTGAGATAGCAGCACATCGTTCTATTCGATTTACATCAATACCTGCATGTCTTGCTATATCTGAAGCACGAGAGCTCCATGGAGATATTGTACCTATTCTTGGTCCAATATAAATTACGTCCTTTAGCTCTAAAGAGATGGATGATGAGCTATATGATAAAATTTTCTCAAGCCGTTTATTTTCTTCAGCATTCAATTCATTGTTACTTTCAATTAAATGAAGATGTGAAGATTCAATTTTATTTATAGATGGATTTATTAACCTTAGTTTTTTTATGAGAGCTTTTTTTCGAAATTCTGAAAAAACTTTCGAGCCAAACATCCAAGTGAAATAATTATTTTGCATTAAATTTATGAGATAGGTTGAATGCTTTAAAAGTAATATGAATATTATCAGTGTTTGTTATAAAAATTACAGATGTTTCTATATAAATAAAAAAATCATTGATAATTTTTAATTAAAATCATTAATAGTGCGTTTGAAATATAATTTACTATAATTTTTGTTGTAATAAGAATGGTTCTCATTTAGAATTAAACATTAAACTTCATCAAAAAAGAATAAAATATTGTGAATGAATTTATTATCACCTTTAGGGAATGCCTAGAGGCATGCTTAATTGTTGGAATTATATATACATTATTAGAAAAAAATAATCTAAAAAAAGAGATCAAGCAGTTATGGGCAGGAGTTTTATCTGCTGTTGCTGCAAGTATTGTAGTGGCCATTTCCCTTAATAGCCTAAAAGATTCAATAGGCAATGCTTCTCTTCATGCATTGTTTGAGGGAGTAAGTATGTACATTACAGCTATTTTATTATGGTATGTAATTTTTTGGCTTTCTAAGCATGTTAGCCATAAATCAGGTATGGAAACAAAAACCAAACAGGCAATTACTTCGGCGGGCCTAGGTATATTTTTTGTAGTATTTTTTGCTATTTTACGAGAAGGCTTTGAAACTGCTTTATTTTTAATGGGTAGTTTTTCTATGACAGGAACCTTTTCCTACATAGGCTTCCTTGCAGGAATGATCATAGCAATTTTAATTGGTTATGGAATAGTGATTCAGGGTCGTAAAATAAATTTGAAGCTATTTTTTCAAGGAACAACTTTTATGTTGGTAATATTTGCGTCTGGAATGGTTGCTTATGGAACTCATGAAATGGAAGAGTTTATTGTTAAAGGAGACCATTTAGAGTATTTAAATATAGAATCAAAAAGTAAAATTTCTCGACCTTGGAATATTCTTAAACCATTGAAAGAAATCCCAGACAGTGCTAATGAAAATTTTTATTCTTATAATTTAAATGGAAAAAATAAATATACACATATTCTTCATGATAATGGAAGGGTAGGCGTATTTTTTAAAGGTTTCTTTGGTTACAATAGCAACCCAAATTGGTTTGAATTAATTCTTTGGATTGCCTCATTATTTTTTGGGATAAGTATGTGGAGAAATTTTTATTTCCCAAAAAAAAATTCTTCTAATAAACTTAAATTACAAAAAGCATTATGAAAAAATTACTATTAATATTTATAACTTTTAATATATTTATCCTAAATGGGTGCTCAG
>TARA_B110000003_G_scaffold275404_1_pt1 | contig 11244 bp, 11 predicted proteins | sample TARA_B110000003 | Tara Oceans TARA_B110000003 (sample SAMEA4396424) | marine metagenome | biome: Westerlies Biome; feature: [SRF] surface water layer (ENVO:00010504); material: water (ENVO:00002006), including particulate matter (ENVO:01000060) such as... | depth 5 m
TGTGTTTGATTGTAGTTTTCATACAAATGTTTCGCAGGCTTTTGCCGCTTGGTCCAATCTTGCAACGGCTTCAGTGATTTCCTGGTTGCTTAGGTTCAAAGGGGGTAATAACCGGATTACATTATCGGCGGCGGGAACCGTGATCAAATGTGCCTCATAGCAAGCTTTTAAAACATCGCTATTAGAGATTTTGCACTTGAGTCCGAGCATCAAACCAGAGCCGCGAACCTCTTCGAAGATGTCCGGGTGAGCCGCAACCAAACTTTCCAACGGTTGGCGTAAAAGCCCCGATTTGCGTCTTACGCCCTCTAAAAACGCGTCGTCAGCAACATGATCAATCACGGCGCATCCCACTGCACAAGCTAAAGGGTTTCCGCCATATGTAGAGCCATGAGTTCCTGCAATCATGCCTGAAGCTGCATTCTCGGTTGCCAGGACCGCTCCTAAAGGAAAACCTCCACCAATGCCCTTGGCCACCATCATAATATCAGGCTCAATACCAGCCCATTCATGGGCAAAAAGCTTGCCTGTGCGTCCCATTCCGCATTGTACTTCATCCAAGATCAATAGAATACCTTGTTCATAGCAAAGTCTACGCAGTTCTTTTAAACACTCGTCTGGCAGCAGGCGTATCCCACCTTCACCCTGCAGTGGCTCGACGATTATGGCAGCTGTTTTTGAAGTAATTGCAGCCTCAACGGCGTCATGATCGGCCCAATTCAAATGCACAAATCCGGGTAAAAGGGGGCCGAACCCTTTGGTCAGTTTCTCGCTACCAGCAGCTGCTATACCTGCAGAGGAGCGGCCATGAAACGAGCCGGTAAAAGCGATAATTTCAAAGCGATCTTCCGCGCCTTTATCATACCAGTACTTTCGCGCCATTTTAATCGCCAATTCGCAACTTTCCGTACCTGAATTGGTAAAAAAGACTTTATCTGCAAAGGTAAGGTCGACCAATTTATCGGCTAGCTCTTGCTGCTGCGGTATTTCATACAGGTTCGAAACATGCCAAAGGTTTTGTGCCTGTTCATTCAGTGCTCTCACCAGCGCTGGGTGTGCGTGGCCAAGCGCATTGACGGCTATGCCTGCGCCAAAATCCAAGAACTGGCGACCATCTTGCTCGATCAACCAGCTACCTTCGCCTTTGACAAAGGTCAAAGGTGCTCGAGCGTAAGTTGGTAAAATAGAGCTAGTCATCACAATAATCCTTTTAGGTGGGTTTTAGTGCCTGAGAGCGAATCTACTTGTATATATCTGGGAAAGACAAAGCTATCAGGGTTCGGGCCCATGCCGGACCTTACCGTTTATCGGCGTCGCAGCGCCACGTATGCCTGAAAAGTTGTCATGAATGCCACTTCGCATAAAAGTTGAAATTTTGCAATCCAAAATTCAATCATCGGGACGCGACAGAGAAAAAAGTTCTTTGACTGCCGTATAATCACGATAACCCAAGCGGGCCAAGGGCTTGAATTTTGTAATATCAAATATGCCCTCAACGAGACAGTCGTCGCGCATGTGAATGCCGACAACTTCACCAAAGACCGCAAAGTTAGCTTCTCCTTTTAATGGCAAAATTTGAGTGACGCGACACTCAAGTGCGGCGGGCGCATTTGCGACACGGTGACAGTCAATGGTTTGACATTTTTGGCTTTCTATCCCTGCATGGGAAAACTCATCAACGCTATTCGGAAGAGCAGCAGAGCTGGCGTTCATATCATTTATCATGGCGTGCTCAACTATATTCACACAAAATTCCCCTGTTTTGCGAATGTTAGCGACACTGTCTTTTGTGCCTGTCTGATCTGGCTTTACGCCTGTCGATGCAAACATGACCTGCGGCGGCACATAAGCCACTGCGTTAAAAAATGAATAGGGTGCTAGATTATTATAGCCGTTTGCATCACAGCTGGATATCCATCCGATCGGACGAGGTGTCACAATCGCATTAAAAGGGTTGTGTGGCAAATTATGCCCATCTTTTGGTTCGTAAAACATCACCATAAACTCCTATTTGATCCTGACTTAGCCGTATGCTACGTCGCTTTCCAGTCAAAATATGGACCGTAAGTGTTGTGTTGGACTTGATACTTGAGACAAAACAGGACTGGTGGGAAGTCGAAGCACTGTTTGATTTGTGCTTTGCGCCAGGACGTGAAGCGCTGTCTTCTTACCGTTTGCGCGATAATACAGACCCGGTTTTTGAGCTCTGCCATATTGTGCGCGATAGAGAAGGTATCTTGGGCGGAGCAATCCGATTTTGGCCGGTGCAGGTTTCTGGGTATCCCGTTCTACTTCTTGGACCGGTTGCCGTTCATCCTACGCGTCAAGGCGAAGGTTTGGGTGAGGTCTTAATTCGCGAAAGCTTAAAAAGGGCATCAGATTTGGGTTGGACCCATGTTATTTTAGTGGGGGATGCTCCCTATTATCGTCGTTTCGGGTTTTCCCGTTTGCAGCACATTGAAATACCGCCACCTGTGAACCCTGCGCGTGTTTTAGGCTTGGCTCTTGATGAAAGAGGGTGGGAAGGTCTGACTGGCCGCGTAGAACAACTACCTCTTTAACTTTAATTCATTGTTCGATCAAAAAGCCCTGTAAGAGCGTCCCTCAACAATTCAGACACCCTTGGTTTTGGTGTGTTATGGAAGGGCATCGGGCGGCAGATATCCATTGCAGCACGGCCAACACGCGCCGTTAGAGCACCGTTTATAATGCCCTCCCCAAACCGGCGGGAAAGCTTGGAAAAAAGACTGCCGCCTAACACAGATCCTAACCAATCATCGCCAATGGCCATCGCGCCAGTAGCAATAAGATGACCGGTCACCTTTCCAAATAATCGCCAACTGCTCAAAAGTCCGCTGCGACCGCCATAAACTTGTGCAATGCGGCGAATCATCCGCAAATTACAGATCAATGCCGCGGCTACATCCACCAAAGCAAGTGGCACCAGGGCGGTTATAGTAGAAACTTGGCGAACTGATCGTTCGATTTCTTTTTGCGCCAGCTTATCTAGCGGAGCCATCAAAATAGTCTCTGCCAGGGCTAATTGACCTTCGGCATCCAATTGATCTTTGGCCTGCTCGTCAAATCGGCTGATCGTCCATCGCATTTCGTCGCGAGACTTATACAGATCGCGCAGTTGCTTGGTAATCGCACGGGCCTTGGCCAAATTGTCTTCACGGCGAATTTCTGTGATCGAAATTTTAAAATTTTCAATTTTCCGCAAGCGATACAGAGCGATAAGCTCGGCGGCAATAAAACCAGTGATGGTTATCCCAAAGATCAATAGAATGAGAGAAAAACTAATGCCAAGAAGTAGGTTTTGTTCCAGTAGGTTTTGGGCGAAGTTCCAAAATCCAATGACAGCGTAAAAGCTGCAAAGCGCAAAAAACAAGCCACCAAGGCGTTTTGCATAGCCTCGGGCCATTCTTGCCTTAGGCCACTCGCCGCCCTGAATAATTTCATCCTCTGTATCAATCACTGGTGGGGCATCGGCTGGATGCGGCATGTCGGTTTCATCTGCCAGAGAAATCACCACGGGTTCGTTTTGAGCGGTCATCCTTTGCTCCTTTGCCACTTAAGATGAATATCGGGCAGCTTTTCATCATTGCCGCGACCATCAGTGCGAGATATTTCAAAAAAACCATGATGAGTATAAAACTGCTGCGCTCTTAGGTTTTTCTGAAAAGTCCATAGTTCTAATGTTTCGTTGTGGCTTTTGGCATGGTTGAGCAAGGTTGTTCCGATGCCGTGGCCTTGTGCCTTAGAGTTTACATAAAGTGCATGGATTTCAGATCCCTGCTGCGCAATAAAAGCCTCTATCTCGGTTCGCTCAAAAACATATACCCAGTTTTGGGCAATTAGCCCATCTGCAAAAGCTATTTCCTCGGCGCGCGTGTGCACTCTCGGCATCCACGCGGTGCTATCAATAAAATTGGATAGTATTGCACCGATCTGACCGGCATCAAGTGGCATAGCGGGTCTAATCAAAGCCGGTCTCCAAACAAAAACTGAGCCGCTTTATCGAGCCGTATATGGGCTATGCCTTGGCCTTGTCGGAGCGCATGCGGCGGCGGCAAAAAGTGCATTGAGCTATAGTCTGCGTTTAACCACTGCTGAGCGCCCTGCCGTGCATGGCTGAGTAAATCCTTTGGATTAATGGGTAATTCTCCTGCAAAAAATGCGGCTTGCCGGCGTGTTTGAAGATGAATACCACGCACACAGTCAATTTTGCGACCTTGATGATCGCGCGTCTCTTCAGTGGTGCTGCGCACGCTGGCCAACGACAAAGCCTTGGTTTGGGCGCCCCGAAATTGTGCTTGACGTGCTGCATCGTCTGTCAACTCCTCCATAATCGCGGTCAATTGAACGTGTTGGTTATGATGAAGATGATCCGCCTTGGTGGCCGCAAATAAAATCCGCTCAACTCTCATGCCACGGATTAATCGCCCCAGAGGACTATGCCTTCCCGGCCGAAAAGCTATGAGAATATCGCGCATTGTGTGGCGCAAATCTTCGATGGCTGAGGGTCCTCGATGCAAAGCCTCTAAGACATCAATCAAAACAATTTGGCGATCAATGCGGGCAAAATGGTTTTTAAAAAATGGACGTACAATATGCCGTTTATAGGCCGTATATCGGCGTTGCATTTCATGCCATAAGCTGCCCTTTTTTGAGTTGCTTTCCGGTGGCAATGGCGCAAAGGTCAATACAGGAGAGCCCTCTAAATCACCTGGCAATAAAAACCGCCCAGGGGTCAGGCCGCTATATCCAGTTGCGCGAGCAGCGCTAAGGTAAGAGCAGTAGCAATGTGCTAATTTTCTGGCTTGTGTTTCGTCTAAAGCCACCTTTTCTGGTAGGCCTTTTATCATTTTCGCATAGGTCTGACCGATATCCCTTGAGTTCAGGCGCGCAAGTATTTCCTCGCTCCACTGTGCATATGACTTGTCCAAAAGCGTTAGGTCCAATATCCATTCCCCAGGATAATCTACAATATCAAGATGTTGAATGCGTGAGTTTCTGATCCCAGACATCAAGCCCTGAGGGTTTAATTTCATGGACAGTCGGAGCTGACTGACATTTTTTGTGTTAACTGGCCAAAATGGTTCATGACTACTTATGGCATCAAGGTGCGCTTCAAAATCAAAGCGAGCAAGGGTGTCGTCAGGCTGTGGTTGCAAAAAGGCTGTCTGAATACGGTTTTGGCCAAAAGCAGCGAGTTGCGGCATCCGCCCACCCTCCATGAGATTAGAAATAAGCGAGGTAATGAAAACAGTTTTTCCTGATCGGGCTAATCCGGTAACGCCGAGCCGAATGGGTGCGCCAAGGAGGCCTTCACTGATTTGCGTAGTAAACCCCTGAAACCCGCTGCGCATTCTCTGCGACACAGTGCCTGTTGTCAAAATTGAACCTCCTTTGAACTTATAGGTAGATAGGTATCACACTATGAAAACGCCAGTCTGTTGAAAATATGTAGCGAAAATGAGCTCTTTTCTAACCCTTTAATTTGGTCTACCCAACGAATATGCCACGCTTTGCAATGCAGATCGAATACCACGGAGCACCCTTTGCTGGCTGGCAACGCCAGTCGGACCAGCCTTCAGTGCAAGGTGCCATTGAAGCTGCGTTGGGTAAATTGGAACCCGGCGCGCATTCAATCGCTGCAGCAGGCCGTACGGATGCAGGGGTACACGCTCTTGGACAAGTGGCGCATTGTGATTTAAGCAAAAACTGGGATTCTTTTCGTTTAGGTCAGGCGTTAAATTACCATTTAAAGCCTTTACCGATTTCAGTTGTTGCCTGTGCAGAAGTTGCTGAAGACTGGCATGCACGATTTTCAGCCATAGAGCGCCATTACGTTTTCCGTTTGCTTTGTCGCCGCGCACCAGCCACTCACGATAAAGGATTGGTATGGCAAGTTGGTCATGAGCTAAGGCTCGAACCAATGCAAGAGGCGGCTAATTATTTGATCGGGATGCATGATTTTACCACATTTCGATCTTCAATTTGCCAAGCCAAAAGCCCGATGAAAACCCTTGATTCTATTGAAATCAAACGCCTGCATGGTTGGGGTGGCCTTGAGTTTCAGTTTTCATTACGGGCAAGAAGTTTTCTTCATAATCAGGTGCGCAGCTTTGTTGGCACTTTAGAGCGGGTTGGCGCCGGTGCTTGGCAGCCTAAAGCTGTCAAATCTGCGTTAGAGGCGAAAGATAGATCTGCTTGTGGACCGGTTTGTCCCCCGCAAGGGTTATACCTGTCAGGCGTGCGATATACTCAGGCGCCTTTTGAATTTTTGGCGACGGCAAGTAACTGAACATCAATAAGCTCGGTGTCTTTCTGGAGCCATACCAATCATTTCTGAAAGCTCAAGACAAGACAGATTGAAAGTTCACGACTGGCGTTTTTTTGGCGATAGAGTTGGATTTGCTTCGGCAGGGTTCTCTGGCCAAACATGCTTAGGATAGCGCCCCCGCATATCTTTGCGCACCTCTTGGTAGCTGCTGCGCCAAAAGTTAGGAAGATCAGCTGTGGTTTGCAAGGGCCTTCCGGCTGGTGACAAAAGGGTCACTTTTAAGGGCAGTTCACCTACCATCGGGTGATGAGTTTGACCAAACATTTCCTGTATACGTAAAGTTATTTCTGGTGGGGTGGTAGAATAATCAATTGGAATTTTTCTATTTAACGGCGTAATGAAATGTGCTGGGGCCACTTTGTCTAAGCGTTCAATTTGTGGCCAGGTTAGCAAAGACTGGATAGCTGGAAGTAAATCAAACTTTTTCCAGTCTTCGGCTGTTTGAACACTTCCTAAATGTGGTAGCAACCACTCTTCCAAAGTATTCATTAGGGTGCGCTCGGATACATCTGGCATAGCTGTGCCTCCAAGCCTTACGCGTGCCAGAAACCTTCTTACAGCATCACTCAGTGGCAATCCAATTTCGCGTACGCCTGTCAACATTGCTTGAGAAATTGCGATTGGTGGGGCGTTTTTCCAAATTCTGTCATTGAGTACAATCGCTCCCAACTGCTCTTGGCTACGGGCGAGCACGCGTCCTTCTCTTTTCGACCATGAACAGTTGTTTCGCAAATGAATTTGTGAAGCAAAGAGTTCCCGTAGTTCAGTTTCGGAAATTAATATTGCAGTGCGAATACGCGCTTCTTTTGGGTCGCCGTCTAGGTCTGTGGCAACCAACAACCGTTGCGTTGAAAGAGCATCATCAGAGGCAAGTATAGCGCCTTTCCCGCCTGACAGCAGATATCTTGTAGAAGATCCCTTGCGACGCAATGCAATGCGATCTGGATACGCCATTGCGGCCATTTGAGCTTGGCTAAAATCTGGGTCGATATCCGAGCAAAATGGTTTCAGTCGACGTGCCTCAAACTTTATACGATTAAGTATTGGGTGTACAATCGGGTGAGGGTGCCTTTGCTCAAATCGTTTGGGATCACTTAAAGCTTCTAGACGAAGAGCAAGATCGCTGGGTGCCCCGAATTGTAAGGGGTCGCGGTCTGCAAGCAGTGCAGCAAGCCCTGCAGCCTGCCTACCGCTTTTTATGAGCATATGTGCTAGACGCGGATGCAAGGGCAATTTGCCTATAACCTTCCCGTGATCCGTAATTTTACCCTTCGTATCCAGCGCAGAAAGGCTGCGCAAAAGTGCTGTTGCTTCGTCAAATTGTCCAGAATTAGGCGGTGTGAGAAAAGACAAGTGATCCGGGGACGCCCCCCAGATGGCCAGTTCAAGTGCAAATCCAGCCAAGTCAGCAGTTTCAATCTCGGCGGGCGGATAGCCCTTCATGCCGCCTTCTTCTGGTCTTGACCAAAGCTTGTAACAGGTACCATCGGCAACCCGCCCAGCCCGCCCCATTCGCTGAATTGCTTCAGCTTTTGTCACCCGCTCGGTCACAAGACGAGACATTCCGGTGCCAGGATCAAAACGCATGCGGCGTGCTCGTCCTGCGTCCACCACCACCCGGATATCTTCAATGGTGAGAGATGTTTCTGCAATCGCAGTCGCAAGTACGATCTTACGGCCATTCTTGCTTGGTGCAATCGCCCTTCGCTGGTCGGCAAAAGACATGGCACCGAAAAGCGGATAAAGAGTACAATCATCCGGTAGACTCGTGCGCAAATTATGCATCAAGCGACGAATTTCGGCTTCGCCTGGAAGAAAAATCAAAACTCCCCCAGATGTTTCCAACACAGCCTTGGTTACCAAATCAGTCAACGCTACATCGAAGCGAATTTGTTTGTTAAGAGGTCGTTCCAACCAGATTGGTTTAACAGGATAGGTGCGCCCATCTGAATGGATTACTGGTGCATCACCCAAAAGCTGCGCCAATTTCCCTGCATTTAAAGTTGCGGACATTACCACCAGATGAAGGTCCTCCCGTAGTATAGAAGCCGTCTCAAGGCATAGTGCCAGACCTAAATCTGCGTTTAAAGATCTCTCGTGAAATTCGTCAAAAATCACCGCCTCGACGCCTTCTAGTGATGGATCTGTCTGCAGCATTCGGGTTAGGATACCCTCTGTTACAACCTCAATTTTTGTGTTCGCCGAACTTTTGTATTCACCTTTGATGCGGTAGCCTACGGTTGCTCCAACAGGTTCAGCTAACGTTTCGGCCATTCGTTCTGCGGCCGCCCGGGCAGCTAGCCGACGGGGCTCAAGCATCAAAATCCGGCCCGAAATTAACCTCGACTGCATCAAAGCAAGAGGAACGCACGTGGTTTTGCCAGCGCCCGGCGGTGCAGTGAGAACCGCCCGTTTGTTTTGCTCCAAAGCGGACAACAATTCAGGTATAACCTGATGTATCGGTAAGGTATGGTTCACAATGGGACTATTGCCGAACAAAGCTCGCGCGTCCACGCAATGTTGTTATGTCAAAGCGTTGGACACGATAAAGGTCGTTTTCAATTTTGTAGTTTAGGATAAATGGGAAATTTTCACCTTCGGCTCGTTCTTTTTCTGTAAAGCCTCCAATTCGTTGATACACCCCACTGCATTGGACCCCACTTTCTGTCTTTTCTAAACCCGAAAGAGTGATCTCAACGCGTCGAACACCGTCAAACATTGGCAAATATAATTTACATAAATCGTTTTTAGATTGGTCAGACAAAAGAGCTGCCATTGCCGTCATCGGGTCAAGCGTACCTTCTTGTGTTGATGGATCAAGCCAATGAGGCTGCCAGGGTTTTTTACTGGTAACTTTAGGAATTCCGTTCGGATATCGGATTATCTTTTCGCTTTTACGTCGGCCTGTATCAGAAACTTCTTTATAATGTTCTGGTTGGTATTGATTTCCAAAGTGTTTTCCCACGGCCTGGGCATCGAAATGGTATCTGACCAAAAGGCCAACAAGACCTGTTGACTCCAAGATGCCGTGGACGCCGTAACTTGCCCCCTTGGTCTCTATCGCGTAGCGTAGCTGCCCTGCTTTGATGCCGCGGATAAGTACATCAAATTTGTATCTTCGGGTATCTGCCATGGCGGAAGAAAACGCAAAGAAAACCACAAGGAATGCAGCTATTGACCTAAAATGGAACTTTTTTACACCAATTTTGTTCATTGAACCCAAGCCATGCTGGACTTTATCCTATAGATCAAGGCAAGAAATGAAAACAAAGGTCAATACCTTGATAGTGAACATTGCGGAAAGCTGCCGAAACGATATGACAGATATAAAGAAGCTGGCAGAAAAAATTGTGGCCCAAGATCGGCGTGCTTTGTCGCGTGCGATAACGCTCGTTGAAAGCAGCCGTGAGGATCATCGTGCAAAGGCCATTGAGTTGGTTCAACGGTTACATCAAAATAGTGGTCAAGCTCTTAGAATTGGTCTTTCGGGCACTCCAGGGGTTGGCAAATCTACCTTCATCGAAGCTTTTGGCAGCTTTCTTACAGAGCAAGACTTACGGGTGGCCGTGCTTGCGGTTGATCCCAGCTCCGCACGATCAGGAGGATCTATTTTAGGAGATAAGACCCGTATGGACCGGCTGGCGCGTGATCCCAACGCATTTATCCGGCCATCGCCAAGTCAGTCGTATTTAGGTGGCGTGGCCCGGCGCACCCGCGAAGCTGTCGCAATTTGTGAGGCTGCTGGTTTTGACATTGTTATTATCGAAACCGTTGGGGTTGGCCAATCTGAAACCATTGTTTCCGAGATGACAGATCTTTTTATCTTGTTACTCGCACCTGCAGGAGGTGATGAGTTGCAAGGTGTCAAGCGTGGGATCATGGAAATGGCCGATATCATTTTGGTCAACAAAGCCGATGGTGATTTGAAACCAGCCGCTTCACGAACCTGTGCGGATTATGCAGGCGCGCTACGATTGTTGAGAAAACGGGAGCAAGATCCAGGAAATTTCCCAACGGCAATGTTGGTATCTGCAGCAGCCGAAACGGGTCTTGAACAAGCTTGGCAGTCAATGTGTGACTTAGCAAAATGGAGACAAGAGGCAGGATATTTTCAGATCAAGAGAGCATCTCAGGCACGTTTTTGGTTTGAAGAAGATGTAAAGCAGGGCGTACTGGCAGTACTGGCACAGTCAGATATGCAAAAAGAAATCAAACGTATGGGCGAGCGGGTATTTAAAGGTGACCTTTTTCCAGCGGTGGCTGCAGCGGAGATTTTAGAAAAACTTTCGAAACGTTAACGATTCGCAAAATTATTGAAGTGGATGCGGTTTTGAGAAGTTCAGGCGAATTTGATAATGCTACAAGACATTAAAAATCTAATCAGGATCATATTTCCCGCCTGGATGCGCTTGACGCGGCATCACAGAGGCAATAGAACGCCCATCATCAGATTTTGGCGCAGCCCTTTGCGGCGCCTTTTTATATTGGCCGGTTAAAGCTGCCGTTGCCAAAACAGACAAACGAGGTAACTGACATGTCGCGCCGCTGCGAATTGACCGGAAAAGGCCCGATGACTGGCAACAATGTCAGCCACGCCAATAATAAAACTAAACGTCGTTTTTTGCCAAATTTAAACGATGTGACCTTGCAATCAGAAGTTCTTAAGCGAGGAATAAAGCTGCGGATATCTGCTGCAGCATTGAGGACCGTAGATCATCGTGGTGGGTTAGATGCCTTTTTGGCTAAGGCCAAAGACACTGAACTTTCAGCCAATGCACTAAAGGTGAAAAAAGAAATTTCAAAAGCCCAGGCAGTCGAAGCCTAAATTAGGTTCTGGCTACTCGCAACGATAAGTGAATTTGAAAACCCTGCCCAGATGTGGCAGGTTTTTTTTT
>TARA_B110000003_G_scaffold120609_1_pt1 | contig 11222 bp, 9 predicted proteins | sample TARA_B110000003 | Tara Oceans TARA_B110000003 (sample SAMEA4396424) | marine metagenome | biome: Westerlies Biome; feature: [SRF] surface water layer (ENVO:00010504); material: water (ENVO:00002006), including particulate matter (ENVO:01000060) such as... | depth 5 m
GGCATAGCTGGATTGCTAAGTCCCAGACTCCCATTATTCAAGGTGCTTTAATCTGACAAGGCCGGTTCAACTAGCCTGCCCCAAAGGCCCTGATTTTGGACCCCTATTCTCAATGGTTATCGCTAAAATCAAAATTGTGATTATTCCTCTTTGGTTTCTTTATCTATTCTCAGGAATAATTTGATCGATGAAAGAAGGTCAATGCGTACGATTTTAGTATTTTGGGATACACTAAACAGATCGGCATTAGGTGCCTATGGTGGAACTGCCGTAGCAACGCCTAACTTCGATAGATTTGCAGAACGAGCGCAATGCTTTGACAACCACTACGCTGGATCCCTACCATGCATGCCAGCACGACGGGACTTACATACAGGGCGCATGAACTTTATGCACAGATCTTGGGGCCCTCTTGAGCCCTTTGATAACTCTCTTCCAGCATTACTAGGAGCTAGTGGGGTATACTCGCACCTTGTGACCGATCACTTCCATTATTTTGAGGATGGCGGCGCTAATTATCACACGCGCTACACAACTTGGAATCTAATTAGAGGACAGGAATATGACACATGGAAACCGCTTGTTTCACCGGATATTCAGCGCTACAGTGAACTTTATTCGAATAAAAATTATAACCATCCAAGCGAGCGTAATCGCTTACAGCACCAAATTAACAGCGACTATATCCGGACTGAAGAAGAACACCCTGGACCACGTTGCGTCAAGGCAGCATTGGAATTTCTAGACGCAAACCAAAATTCAGATAACTGGTTCTTGCAACTCGAGTGTTTTGACCCGCATGAACCGTTTTTTGTTCCTGATCATTACAAAGAAAGCCTGCCAGGTAGTGGGTATACTGGGCCTGTATTAGATTGGCCACGCTATGGGCCTGCAGAATATGAACCAGAAGAGGTTGCAGAATTAAGGAGGAACTATCATGCACTAGTTGCAATGTGCGACACACACTTTGGATACCTTCTAGATTACCTAGATGCATATGAAATGTGGAAAGATACCGCAGTAATTGTAACCACTGACCATGGCTTTTTGTTGGGTGAACACGACTGGTGGGGCAAGAATACACCGCCGTACTTTGAAGAAATTTCTCATATCCCTTTAATGGTTCACGTTCCTGAAGGTTTTGAACTTCCAAGTAATCTTACAGATGGCGTCACGCAAACCCATGACCTAATGCCAACAATCTTAGATTTGTATAGCATCAAAATACCTAAAGAGGCCTGCGGTCGGTCAGTTCTAAAAGCAGAGCCAGGCGATAGAACTGCAGTCTTTGGACAGTTTGGGGGACCTATCGGTGCCAGCGATGGGCGGTATGTTCTCTATCTTTATCCCTCATCTATTGAGCAGAAAGGCCTCTATGAATACACATTGATGCCTTCTCATCTTAAAGTGCCGTTCGGTTTAGATGAATTGAAACATGCCACCCTGGCTGAACCTTTTGACTTTACAAAAAGCACTCCTGTGTTGCGAGTCCCTGCAGAAAAGGGGCAGAATAGGCGTCCTCCAGGCAACCGATATGAACAGATGGCAACTTTCGAAACAACTTTATATGACATTCAATCTGACCCAAAGCAGATGTGCCCATTACACAACAAGACGGTGAAAGACCAGCTGGTGGCAGCTATTATAGAAACTCTAGAATCCCATGATGCACCACAAGAACTGTACGAGCGTTTCGATTTAAGACGCTCAGATTTCAATCAAACCAGAGGAGAAAATTAGAATGATATCTTTTAAAAATCTTGTATTAGGAGGCGTCTTATCAGCGTCTTTTACTATCTCAACGGCCTCAGCGGAGGAGATACGAATGCTAATCAATCAGTCGCCATGGCTGAATGGTTTCATTGCAATGGTAGATGAATACGAAAGCCAGAGTGACAACACTATTAATTTGGACGTGACCCCATTTGGTGGGATGCTCGAAAAGACACGAAATTCGCTTCGTGGATCGGAGGCAAGGTACGACTTAATAGCGTTGAACGCAGGTGGAGTTGCGGAACATTATGCTGGCGGTTTTCTGAAACCGCTTACTGAGATCGACCCAAGTTTCAAGCTTGAAGATAATTTATTGAAATTTGGAGGATCAGTTGGTTGGGACCGGGCTAACAAAGGCTTTTCAAGAGATGGTGAGATACTGGGTGTACCCATCAACGGTAATGTGCAAGTTCTTTACTATCGCACTGATCTATATGAGGCGGCCGGTTTAACCCCACCAGAGACTTGGGACGAGCTTCTGGAAAACGCCAAAGTGCTAGCCAATGAAGACACCTATGGCTACATCCCGCGCGCCTCTCGCGGCTCGATAATGTATAACTTTACATCTTGCTTGTTAAGCCACGGTGGGTCGTATTTTGCTGATCCATCCGGCGGTGACTATAATGTGACTATTGCCTCAAAAGAGGCGCTGAATGCACTTACAACTTATATCAAACTAGGGAGAGAGGCTGGACCACCCAATCCAGGATCCATCGCTCAGGCGGAGTTAATCCAATTATTATCTACCGGTAAGGCCGCCCATGCGGTAGCAGTGATTGCCGCCTACCCAAACCTAAATAATCCTAATAGTTCAGCCGTTGCAGGAAAAATTGGCACCGCGTTGATACCGGCGGCACCAGGCTACTCTCATGCTTCCTCTGCGGGTCACTGGCAAGCTGGCATACCAAGAAACGCACCCGAAGAAAAGCAAGTTGCATCTCTGCATTTCTTAAACTGGTTCCAGCAGAAAGAACAGCAACTATTTTACGTTCGTTCCGGCGGAATTCCTGTCCGTAAAGACTTAGCTGAGGCAGGAGGAGATGATCCAGCATTTGATTTCATTCCCGCATTTTCAGCCAATGCAAGTGTTAGCCAGATGATTTCGCCTTTACCGGAAGGTAGCCAAATTAAAAGCGCAATTTCAGTTTTTCTAAACCAAGCTGTAATTGGTGAGCTAACTCCAACCGAAGCGCTCAACAAATCTGCTGATGCTATGTACCAAATTCTGATCGATGCTGGCTACAAGATCAGTGAGCCGTCTAAATTATAAAATAAAGCGCCCGGGGTGCAGCTTGAAAAGCTGCCCCCACTGGTAACTCTAGCGTAAAGGGTTTTGTTGTGGCAAAAGTTTCTATTTCCAATCGCAACGCATTGTGGCGTATTGGGTCACTGCTTCCTGCTGCGTTGATACTCGTAGTTTTGACGATATATCCAGTTGTCAACCTTATTGGGTTGAGTTTTTCTGAAGTTGAGTGGATTGACGGCAAATCTCAGTCTGATTTTATTGGGCTCACCAACTTTGAACAGTTATTCACGCATGAAACAGTTTATTGGATCGGCGTGCGAAATACAATTGTCTTCGCAATATGCGCCGTTACAACACAAATGATATTAGGCTTTTCAATGGCTCTAGCAGCTCAGCGAGCCTCTGGTATTTCGCGGGCCATCTTAACGGGAATCTTCTTGTTGCCCATAGTCATTCCACCCATTGTTATCGGAGCAATGTGGCGTCTATTAATGGGGCGCGAATTTGGCGCTATCAATAGCATAATAAAAAGTCTCGGGTTTCGCCCAATTGACTTCTTAGGCAATGCGGACATCGCGCTGTCCTCAGTTATTTTAGTCGATATTTGGCATTGGACGCCTTTTGTTTTTCTTCTTTTACTAACCGGGCTCGAAAGCTTAGATCAAGAAGTTATGGAGGCTGCACGCTGTGACGTAAAATCCCACTGGCAAGAACTTCGACACATAACAATTCCATTAATGCTACCAACGATCCTAATAACATTGGCTCTCCGGCTTGTACTAAGCTTTAAAGTTTTCGATGAAGTCTTTCTGCTAACTGAAGGAGGTCCGGGTACCGCAACAGAGGTTATTAATTTTTCTATATATCGAACTTTCTTTGCCGAAGACAGGGTCGGTGTTGGTTCGGCCATGTCACTTTTAACACTGGCAGCTGTCGCTATTCTAATCGTGGTTGTTAATTTATGGCTCCATAAGCGTCGCAAAAGAATTAAGGAAGCTGTATCATGAATATAGTAAGTCGCAGAAGGCTCATAAGTGGGCATTTAGTTGCCTGGGGTTATGCCATAATTATCCTTGGCCCGATGCTCTGGATTCTATCCAACTCATTTAAACGACAGATCGATATCTTGATGGGTACTGGTCTGACAGAGCCAGTACTTACAAATTATACTACAGTTCTTTTTTCGCGTCAGTCAGATTTTTTAATGAATCTCTGGAATAGTGCTGTGGTTGGCTTAACTTCAACCGTTTTAGTGCTGGCCATTGCGACGCTTGCAGCTTTTACAATCCTTAGGCTGGAGCCTCCAAAATGGGCTGTTCTACTTTTAATGGGCTGGGCTCTAGTATTCCACATGTTGCCAACACTAACCTTTGTAGGTTCTTGGTATGTGATGTTCACAAACCTAAATCTTCATGGCACCTTTATTGTACTTATACTGACACATTTGGTAAATGCTCTGCCGCAGACAATGTTTCTTATGATTGGGTTTTTAATGAATATTCCCAAAGAACTGATACATTCTGCACGGATAGATGGGTGCAGCTATGGGCAAGTTTTTCTTAGAATTGTGGTGCCTCTGTCTTATGGTGGCTTAGCAGCAGCCGGAGCTCTTGCTTTTATTCAATCTTGGTCAGACTTTGCCATAGCATTGAGCCTTAGCGACAAAGATACGATGACAGCACCAGTTGCCATCGCCACTTATGCTCAGGAATACCAAATTCTCTACGGTGAGATGGCAGCAACCTCAGTGATGTCAATGATCCCCGCTCTCGTATTAATTCTCTTTGGACAGCGTCTTGTTGTACGCGGCCTAATGGCTGGGGCACTTAAATAGGAGGAAAACTTATATGGCAAATTTGAAACTTCAAAATATCCATAAGGTTTATGGAAATAAAGTCGTGATTCCCAAAGTTGACTTGTCGATCGAGGCTGGAGAGTTTGTGTGCCTTGTTGGCCCATCTGGATCTGGCAAGTCTACCCTTTTGCGTATGATTGCAGGACTTGAATCAATAACAAGAGGCTTTGTATTCGTTAATGGTGAGGATATTACTGCAACGGATCCTTCTGACCGGGACATGGCCATGGTGTTCCAAAATTATGCTCTATACCCTCACATGACTGTACAAGAAAATATGGGCTTTGCTCTTCGGATGCGCAAAGAAGAAGCCGAACTGATTGAAAATAGGGTGGCTGAAGCGATAGATATGTTGAACCTCAAGGGCTTGGAAGCCCGAAAGCCTGCCGAACTATCTGGTGGGGAACGACAGCGTGTCGCTATGGGGCGATGTATTGTACGCAAGCCCAAGCTTTTTTTGTTTGACGAACCCCTTTCCAACCTAGATGCCAAACTGCGTACGGCTACTCGCCACCAAATTCGCAGACTGCATGAGAAGCTGGGAGCAACCTCAATTTTTGTTACGCATGACCAAGTTGAAGCAATGACTATGGCAGACCGGATCGTTCTACTGAACTTTGGGGAAATTATGCAGATTGGAACACCGCAAGAGCTTTATTTAGAACCGCAAAATCGGTTCACTGCAGGCTTTCTTGGCTCACCCGAGATGAATTTTTTCGAGGGTATACTTACGGCTACTACCCGTGGTTTCATTCTAGAAGGCCCAACGCGACTTTACCTGCAAGCTTCTAAGGCACGACAAAAATTACTTTCAAAAATAGTAGGAGCTGGCCGCAAGGTAGAAATTGGCGTCCGGCCTGAACATTTTACCATTGCTCAATCTGGGTCGCCTGAAAGTATGTCGCTGCCAGTAGCTGGATTAGAATGGTTAGGACGTGAGGCTTTTGTTTTTGGGCATAATGACGCCGGGCGAGAAGTTAGTGTCCGGGTTGCTTCGGATGAAACTAACAAGTCTAATCTACCCCACCCCGGAGACCTCATAAATATCAGTATAATTTCTGACAGCTGGCACATGTTCGACCCAAATGAAGGCACTAACCTTGTTGCGAGCTCGAAATCATGATTTGTCTGTTTGGGCGTAATTGGACGCGAGAGGAGCTTGAGCGTCTGATCCCCGATCCTGATCGCCTATTTGGCATCAAAAGGGTACAACAAATTGAAGGTAATACTCGTGGCAGTCAAACTCTGCAAGTTGACGCAGGAGCAGGTCTTAAAGTTGAAATTTTACTTGATAGGTCTTGCGACATTGGTGCGGTTTGGTGCAATGATGTTCCATTTCACTGGGCTGGACCATTACAAGCCCCTTTCCCCACCAGTGAAACTGGTAAAAACACTGCGCTTTATGGGCTAATGCAGACCTGCGGATTTGATCACATTCGTGAAGCAGAAACTGTTGATGGAAAATCATGGTCAAAACATGGTAGCATAATTAACCTTCCTGCACACCTGCTAACGGCTCGCGCCATTTGGGCGAGTGATAGCTGCATTTATCGGATAGAGGCCGAAACAGTAATGTACAACCTCAAAGAAGGAGGCATGAAGCTCCATCGCATAATTGAAATACCATTGGGTAAGAGAGAAGTTAAAATTTTCGACAAGGTTAAAATTATATCTGGTAGCATGCCTATAATGGCAATGTACCATGCCAATTTAGGGTTTCCCTTTTCTTCAGAAGGCGCCACATTGGCCCTAGACAAAAAAGATATAACATCGAAGGTCTTGGATCAGGATGGCATAACTACCCATTCAACTGAAAATAGAAAGCATATAGCAAGAATCATCTCGGAATACGGTCCTGCGTTAGATTTGGAATTCGATGGATCGACTTTCCCTGTGTTACAGGTGCTGCGGAACTTTAAGCCTGGAGTTGGGCTTGTTTGCCTAGAACCGGCAACTCATGAAAGACTTTCTCGCGCAGTCCTTATGTCTGAAGGGGATCTCCCAACAGTTTCTACTGGCGAGAGCCGCTGCTTCGGAGCAACATTTCGGTTTTACCCAAAGGGCTTGGAGTAGCCAAGCTTAAATTCATTCCTTTTAAATTGTATATTCAAAATCACTAGATCAAAAATCTTATTATATTGTTTTTTTGAAATAATCCTGTGATGAGAAGAATAGTAACAAAGATTTAACATCCATTTATCTATTAATTATACTTTTATCAGAAACCCTATTACCAGATTGATTTTTTAAATTTATTCTTAGGCTCATTTGAACACTTTGCGTTTCATAATTTGGAATGGCATTAGCTAAAATAAAAAAAGGCTAATTGAAAGTGGTTTTAGCTGCAGCATTTTCGGATAAATTTGTTAAAAGTAGTAGTGTGGAGATCAACTAGTTTAAGCTTTTAGGCCATACCATGTGTAGCTTTCCTCTGGGGCATCTATCTCTTGAAAGATATCGTGCAACCCAGTGTATAACCTACTTTCGACAACAGAATCTCTAATTGGTGCTTTCTGATTTGGATCATTAAAAAGGTCATAAAGCGCAAAACCCTGATCTTGGAAAGTTTGGCCATCATGGTTCGGTACCCGCATAGCCTCTTTGAGTGCTGCAATCTTCATTAAAGGCATTCCCTTGGTAAAGTTGAAGGGCGGTGCCATATTAGCAGTTGCCATCTCAGCGCTGGTAAATGGTGCACGCATATGCTGAGGATTTAGCGTATATTCATATAAACCTTCGCCCAGTACATCTGACGGATAATGAAACATCATATAGTGACCGTCAGTCACACCAATCGGACCACCAAATATACCTGTTGCCACAATGCGCGACCCTAAAGGCTTATGCACGAGTTTCATTAATGAAGCTGCTGTAACTTCCGAAGGAATAGTGCAACCATGGATATCCAATATCGTTGGCATTATATCACAAGTTTGAGTCAATGCGTCATTATGCGTTCCAGCTAGTTTAGTGGTTTCAGGATGATACATAAACAAAGGAATGTGAACGATCTCTTCATAATATGGCATCCTACACTTCCCCCACCATTCATGCTCGGACAGGAGAAAACCATGGTCTGTGGTTAGAATAAGTGCTGTATCATCCCAGAGGTCATGTTCGTCGAAATAATCCAAAAGAACTCCCAGGTGGTAATCACACATCCGGACAAGTGCAGCATAATTTGCGCGCAGCTCTTCTATTTCTTCTGGTGTCTCCGTCACGCGATTATAATTAGGCCAATCCATTATATGACCAGTATAATTACTATCTCCCTGCTTACGGTACCGCTTTGGTGCAAAAAAAGGTTCATGCGGATCGAATAATTCGAGCTGCAATAGCCAGTCGTCAGCTCCTCGGTTCTCATTTAAAAACTCTAATGCGGCGGTAATACAACGAGGAGTTGGCTGCTCTTCTTCGTCTACCATATATTCCCGATTGATTAAATGCTGAACACGTTTAGGCTTTGTCTCTGTGTCATAACTGTGTTCTGAATACCTTTGTTTGTAATCTTCTATAGGGGGAGAGACCTTTGCCTTCCAAGTGTCATATTCTTGGCCCCGAATAAATTCCCAGGTATCGTATCTGGTGTGATAACCTGCGCCACCATCCTCAAAATAATGGAAATGATCAGTTATAAGATGCGTATGAACCCCATTTCTTGATAAAATTTGAGAGAAGGAGTTGTCGAACGGCTCCAACGGTCCCCAACTACGATGCGGAAAACACAGGCGACCAGTCTGAAGATCGCGCCTAGCGGGCATACAAGGAAGACTTCCTGTGTAATGGCGTTCAAATTGTACTGCACGCGATGCTAATCGTTCAAAATTTGGTGTATAAATCTCACCTCCATAACAAGAAAGTGCATGACGATTAAGCGAGTCCATCAAAACAAAAACGGTGCGCATTGAAACCTACCTGTCTTTATTCAGTATACAAAGGTGAAAGCATGACCGCCACCAACCACCAAAATTGAGCTCGTTTCGCAAGGAGGTTTGCAAATTCACCAAACACAACGGTTCATGCCTTCATGATTAGACTTGACACATTTAACCGTAGAAATTTAATATAATACGATCTTATATCGATAACTCAAAGTTATTGTTAATTCATGAAAATCTGGTATTTTTTATGCGTGAAATCTGGCGGCTAAAACATTTTTTAGGGGTAGTTGACGCAGCGTCTGTGCACGGCGGGGCTCGCCTTCTCAATATCAGCCAACCGGCCCTCACTAAATCAATACGTCACCTCGAAGAAAGATTAAACACAAAACTACTTGAGCGATTGCCGCGCGGTGTAAAAATGACCAAGGAGGGAGAGTTACTTTACAAAAGAGCACGGGAGATAGAAACCTCTTGGAACGCCGCTATGATAGAGATAGGTGCCCAGTCAAAAGGGCTTCATGGCATTATGAAGATTGGCGGTGGGCCGGTTTACTCATTGATTCATTTTCCGCTTAGTCTAGCTCGATTACAAAAAAAGTTTCCCAAACTGAGGGTTGAAGTTGCTTCTGGGCCAGCTAACGAGCTAATTCAAAAGCTTCGGAGAGGTGATCTTGTTGCTTACGGGGGTGGAATTCCGAGTGAAGAAGAAATAGCGGAGACGAACTTCAAAAGTGTTTACCTTTGTGATCAAAGAAACTCATTGTATGCTTCAAAAAATCATCCGATTTTTTTGAAAGAAGGCTATAATGAGCGAGACACTCTAAAATACCCTTGGCTTTGCCTTTTCAATACCCAACAGGCCAACCAAATCATAAATAAATACTTTGAACGGCGTGACCTAGCTGCACCTGATTTAGCCATTGTTTCTGCTTCAATTGATTTTGCTTACAAAATGATAGACAAACACGAGTTCTTGGCCTGTCTGCCTACCCCTATCGTACAAAAAAATACTGAAATGCGCCTTCGAAAAGTGATTTTAAAGAACTTTGACTGGAGCATTCCGACTGGTATAACATATCACGAAAAATTCCACAACTTTGCACCGCTCAAGCAACTTCTAATCTATTTACGGAAACTTGAAACGTGAACTTTATGGATTACAAGAAACCCTAAAGCCACTGTGCCCAGCGGAATTTATTGGGTCGCTAGGAATGCGAGAATGCACATGATATCTGTCGCAGTAGCTTTTGTGACAAAGATATGAACCTCCCCGCTGGATACGCTGCATACCTTTAACTGGGCCTTTAGGATCTCTATCTGGCAAGCGCTTCGAGGGAGGACGTGTTCCGTAGAAATCTTGCACCCATTCCCATACATTGCCTGTCATATTAAACAATCCAAAGCCATTTGGAGGAAAGGCATCAACAGGTGCAGTACCATGCCATCCGTCATCTTCTGTATTTAACTTGGGAAAGTCTCCCTGCCATGTATTCATAACATATTTTCCTTTGGGAACCAGTTGATTACCCCAGGGAAACTTCTTTCGAGATAGACCACCGCGCGCGGCAAATTCCCACTCAGCCTCCCACGGCAATCGCAAGCCGCTCCATTGGCAATATGCCATTGCATCATACCAAGCGATGTGGGTCACAGGATGATTTTGCAGCTGATCAACGTTACTATCAGGACCTTCCGGCGCACTCCAAAAGGCACCATCCACATATCTCCACCACGGTGCTGTGCGAGCAAAGTTTGGATATGCCGTCAGATCACTAAGAAAGGATTGAAAGACGAAGCTACCGCCTTCTCTTTCAGCAATAGTTTGGTAACCCGTCTGATCTACAAAAGTTGCAAAGTCGGCATTACTCACTGCGTGTGGTGAAATAAGGAAAGGTGAGACGTAGACCTTTCGGCTAGGAGAATCGTTGTCATCAGGAAAGGTTGACTGCCGGCAACCCATATCAAAGAAACCGCCTGGGATCGGGACTAGTCTATTCCGCAATTTGCTTTGCGTCTCTGCCGAAGCGTGCACAACAGTTTGTTTGTTAGTATTGTTACCTATCAGTAAATCTTGTGGTCTCCCCAATCCTTCACAACAACTAAGCGTTATCATCGATATTAGACTTTCATAAATAATCGGCATTACGCAGTATATACCAGAATGGTGGTGTCATACAAATCGGCTCAAGCATCAGAGGCCTAGAGAGCGTGCATTTTACGAGGCGATAAGAGAGCGCCACTCTGTAAGAGCAGCGTCGCTGTATAGCTTGAAGTTGGTGCGCCTATCTCAACACATCTTTGCAAAAAAAATAGAAGAGCATGCCCAGCCCCCCGATCTGGGAGGCTGGCTTGGTTTTTGACCGGGGCCCTACCCCAACCTCTTCCTGTCAGCGTAGACCCTGAGCCACGCCCAGTAGTGCGCCTGACTGCGGAAACCCTGAGCCTGCGCGGCAAGGTCCTTGGCCTG
>TARA_B110000003_G_scaffold50263_1_pt1 | contig 11212 bp, 7 predicted proteins | sample TARA_B110000003 | Tara Oceans TARA_B110000003 (sample SAMEA4396424) | marine metagenome | biome: Westerlies Biome; feature: [SRF] surface water layer (ENVO:00010504); material: water (ENVO:00002006), including particulate matter (ENVO:01000060) such as... | depth 5 m
GACCGCAACAGACGGCGACGGACGAGGACTACGCGCGATTGGATGCGTATTTGAGTACCGGGTTCGGTTTGGTGCACGCCGACGGGAAAGACGGCGAGGGGCGAACGGTGGTGACGGTGAACGCGACGCGGATTCCGGGCTGGGCCGGCAGCGCGGATCGCGATAACTCGATGAATCTCATCATCAATACGCTCGAACGCGTGGCGGCGGCTGGGGAGTACGTCGTCGTGGTGTATTTCGGCGACGACGACCGATCGAAGGGCGTCGTGCCGACACACTCGCTCAACTGGCTCGGCGACCTCCACGACAAGTTGGCGTACGCGGTGCGGAAAAACGTGCAAAGAATTGTCTTCGTGAACGCGACGTGGATCATGAGCAGCATCATCTCGTTGTCGATGACGTTCGCCTCGTCAAAGGCGAGCAAGAAATTCGCGTGGACCAAATCCCTGGACGACATGGACAAGGACACGGGATACAACGTCCACCAAGCGATGTGCGGCGAAAAGTTTCTTGCCTCGGTCGGCAGAAAAGTCGTGTACGCCGAATCCGAAGCCGCCGCGCCCGCGCCCGCCGCATCGTCGTAAATAGTAGTCGAATTTTAATCGAATGCAAGAGTTGATACTCGTCCACGTCGCGCGCGGCGTTTCGATTTCTCATATGAATGGGATTTTATTAATCAATTACGTACGTTAAGGAGGGGTATTACTTCTTCACCGCCTTCAACACGGCGGAGAAATCTTCGTCGTCGCATCCATCGCGTCTCGCGCGCTTGTACAACTCGTTCGCCGCGGCGGCGACGGGCATCTCTTGGGCGAGCTCGTCGGCCAACGCGATGGCCAATCGCATATCCTTTTGCTGGTGCTTGAGCGGGAACGCTGGAGCGAATTTCCCGGCGTTCATCGACGGACCTTTGAGAGCGAACATCGGCGACGCGATGGCGCCCAAAGAGATCACTTGAAGCAAAGTGTCCGGATCCAAGTCGCACTTTTCCGAAAGCGTCAAGCCTTCGGCGAAGGCGCCCATCATGCTTCCCATGATCATGTTCACCACGAGCTTCATCTTCGCCCCTTGACCGACTTCGCCCAGGAAGAAATGCGCTTTGCCCATGGTTTCCAGCGGCGCCTGGCACCTTCCGTACAGCGCTTCATCCCCGGCGCACAAAAAGATGAGCGCGCCGTCCTCGGCGGGTTTCTTCGACCCGCTCACCGGCGCCTCCAAAAATTCCGCCCCCGTCGATCGCACGATCGCCGCAATCTCGCTCGACGTCTTCGCATCGACCGTGGACACGTCCACGTATCCCTTTCCAGCGCTCAATCCATCCTTCGCCGCGCGCGCCACCGCCAGCGCCGCCTCCGGCGTGCTCACCATGACGAACGTCACCTCCGCCGCCGCGCACGCCTCGCTCGCGCTCTTCGCCTCGCGCGCGCCCGCCTCGACCACCGGCGCCGTCGCCGCGCTCGTGCGATTCCACACGATCACCTCGTGTCCCGCGTTCAACAGGTTCTTCGCCATGGGCACGCCCATGATCCCGCATCCCAGAAACGCGATCTTCATCGCCTTCGTCGACGCGTTCGCGACGCGCGGAGACGCGCGGTTCGCGACGACGCGCGATCGATCGAGCGCGCGTCCGCGCGCGTTCGACGACGCGTTCGAGTGTGCGCTCGAGTGTGTGCGCGCACCGAGGGCGCACGACATAGTCTGCGGGACGGCGTCCGCGTCCGCCCTCTCGCCGTCGCGTCGTCGTCGACGATGACGGCGCGCGACGCCGCGATTCGAAACCGCGATGCGTTGAATCGCTCACGCGCGTGATGCGTTACATCTACATCGCTAACGCGCCGACCCCTCGAGCTCGTCTCGCAGGCGCATCTCCAACTCGCGCTTGGCGGCGAGAATCTTCGACACCTCGGAGACCGCGGCGCGGAGCTGGCTCTCGAGCATGGACTTGGCCGTGCGCTCCGTCGCGAGGTCGCGCTCGAGCTCGGCGACGCGAGCCCTGAGCGCGGAGAGCTCGTCGGGGGCGTCGTCCTTGGACGGACCGGGCATGCCGCCGGTGTACGCGCGGGGTGAAGACGCGCGCGCGCCGGCGCGCGCGCTCGATGACGTGGACGCGGCTGTCGACCGACGCGCTCGGTGCGCGTCGGCGCGCGCGGGATTGGGAGCGAGGGCGACGGAAGACGCGAGCATGGCGACGCGCGGCGCGCGCTTCGCGCAGTGCGGCGCGCGGGTCGGTTGACGCGGTTTTTTGTTTTTCGTTTATACAACATCGTTAGGCGATGATCGCGCGGATTACCTGTTTTCGCTGTAAATCTTGGCACCTTCGGTGGTGAAGTCGGCGTTTTTGAAGTTGAACGTGCGCACTTTGTGCTTGGCGCCGCCGTAGTTGAGGACGCCGTCGGACACGCCCGTGCCTTCGTATTGTAATAAGCGATCCCACTCTTCAGTTTGCTTGCCGTAACGGAACAGAGCGAGAGTGCTCGGGAAGTGCGTGTCGTCGCACACGTTGGCTTCGGCTTGCGCGGACGCCAGCGCTTCGGCTTCATCGCTCGATTGTAAGAGCGCGCGGCGTCTGCCCGGCGCGTCGAAGCAGGTGCTAATCTTCAAGCAGCGGGGAGCGCTCTGCAAGTGCACGGAAATGCGCGAGCCACCGATCAAGGGTTCGTGGATGAACGCACCCTGCTGATCGGCCAAGTAGCCCCAGCCCTTCTCCGCGCGCTTTTGCCACGCGTGCGTCGCGCTCTCGCTCGCGAGCTCAAACGACTGCGCGGCGAGTTCGTCTTTGCAGTCGTCATCCGAGTACAACATTAACCCACTCAAGTCCCACTGGTTGTGCGTCTTACTCGGTGACTCGCTCCCCTTCAGCGATTCTAATCGCCACCAGTCACCCAATCGCCCCGCCTCCTCGTCTGCCTCGTCTTCGCCGTCCATCAACTCCACCGTAGGTCGTCCCGTCTTCGGATCCTTCTTCACGTTGTTGAATTGATGTCTCTCCGTCGGTGAAGACAGCGCGAACTTCGTCACCGCGTCTCGCGTCGCCGGATTTACCATCGTGTACACCAACAACGCCATGCTTGCGATCAACAAGATCGAACTCGCGAGATTACACCGGCAAAACACATTCGTCGAGTTGGCGTTTTGCTTCGCCTCCTCCGAGGAGTCGAATATATCATCCACGAGATCGCTCTCGTCCGCGTCGACGCCAGGTCCGATCTCCACATCTTTCTGTTGTTCGTACGCACCCACGGCGTGCGCGGGCGGGGCGTCAGGGCCGAGAGACGCGAGTAATCGCGCCTTATCGTCATCCTCCAATCCTCCGTCGTCGTCGACGAAACCGCCCTCGTCGTCGTCGTCCACGGTGAATTGCGCGCGTTTAGACATCGGCCTCGCGTGCGCGAAAGTAGTTTCTTCTCAACCGTCCGTTCGAGCGTCCGCGTGTCGCTCGCACGCGTCAACGTCTGCGGCGAGATCGCGGTCCGATGCGATCCACACGAGGTGGCGCCGAGACTCGCGGCGCGTCGACAGAGGCGGACGCGGCGTCGATCGTCGAGGCGGAACGCGGCGGCGGGGATTACCGTGAAGTAATGACGGTAAAGTAATGAAAAATAATCAATGATGACAACACGGAGAGAACGACGCGCGCACTCATAACTCGCTCTTCGCCGCGAGCTCGTCCTTCGCTGCGAGCAGCGCGGCGGCGGTCGCTTGTTGAGTCGACGCGCCCGAGTCTTTCAGTTCGCCAAACGTTTGCGAAATCGATCGCACCATCTTAGCTATGTCTTCCGACGACGCCGACGCGCTGTTCGCGGTGGCTTTCTGTTTGCGAGGCTTGGCGCCCAAATCCGGCAGTCCGGCGATTTTCTTCGGCACGGCGTCTTCGACGGCGCCCGGCGCCAAACATTCTCCGAGCGCGCTCGTCCCCGAAGTGTGCCGCATGCGCTGTTCAAACATTCCCAACATCGGTCCCAACGCTTGACCGATTTCCGTCGACAAGAACACGTCCGGTAAATCCAGAATCTGCTGCGGAATGTCTTTACCGACGAGAAACATCGCCGCCTCCGAGGTAAAGTTGTTGCAGTTGTGTCTCAATAAATTGTACGTTTCCGACGTGTATCGCGGTTGCGCCTCGCGCAAGAAATCGCGAAACATCTCCTCGTCCACCTCCGTCGTCCCCAACGCCTCGACGCGCAACGGCGCCCCGAACTGCGTCTGCACGTGCGACGCCGGCGCGCACTGCAAGCCTTGCCCGAACCAATACTCCTTCCCGTGCACGACGATGCCGGTGTGATACACCGCCTCGATCTCCTTCCCGAGCAACTGCTGCGACATCATTCGCGCCATTCCACCGCTATCGAGCGCGAGTCGTCGTTTCGTCAGTCACCGCGTCGCCGCCGTCGCGTCGTCCGCGTCGTCGCGTCTTCTAGAAGATGCTTCATCGCGTCGCGTCGCGTCGCGTCGCGTCGCGTCGTCGCGTCCTCGCGCGCGCACCTCAGGTCGTACACGTGCAACGAGACGTCGTGCGTCGTCATCGCGTCGCGTTCGGGCGCGCTCGACGTTCGTTATCCCTCGTCGCGCGAGCGAGTGACGTCGAGTCGGTCGTCGGTCGGCGGCTCGTCTCGACGCGCGATCGCCATCGCGCGACGCGGACGCGCGATACGCGCACCGACGCGCGCCGACGTCGAGCTCGACGAGAGACGACGACGACGACGACGACGCGATGCCCGCGCGCGCGAGCGCGAAGCACGCCCTCGGATGCCTCGCCGTCGGCGCGATGCTGCGGAAATGCGTGGACGCGCGACGACCGAGATATAAAAAGCGACGCGGTGCGTACTCGACGCGGACGCGGGCGAGCGCGGACGGCGCGGTCGCGCGGTGGCACAACGCGGATTTACCGCACGCGAAAGCGTTTCGCGTCGAACCGTTCGAGGGGTGCGGGACGGTGCACGAGGTGTTCGAGTACGCGGTGAAGCGACACGCGAGCAGACCGGCGCTGGGCGAACGGGACGTCGAGGAGACGACGAAGACGACGACGAGCGACGGGCGAGAGGTGGAAAAATTACGATTGGGAGGGTATAAATGGATGACGTTTCGAGAGGCGAGCGAACGGGTGAGCGCGATCGCGAGTGGGTTGGTGGATCTCGCGGGGTTGAAGCCGCAAGACAAGGTGATAATCTACGCCGATACCAAGCGCGATTGGCAGCTCACGGCGCAGGCGTGCTTTCGAATGAATCTCACGGTGGTGACGATTTACGCCACGCTCGGTGAAGACGGGGTGAAGCATGGGATAAATCAAACCAAGGCAAGCGTCGTCGTGTGCGATGGAAAACTCTTGAAGACGTTGACAAACGTCGCCGGGGATTGTCCGTCGCTCAAGCACGTGGTGACGATGGGCGAGCCCGAACAAGCGTCGTTGGATAAGTTACCCAAGAGTGTGTTCCAAATCGGACTAGACGAGGTCGCAACGCTCGGTGCGCGCAAGCCCATGGCGGCGCGGCCGCCGAAATCGACCGACATCGCGGTTTTGATGTACACCAGCGGTACCACGGGGGCGCCGAAGGGCGTCATGTTGAACCACTCCAACGTGTGCGCGACGATGACTGGCCTCAAAGACGCGGGTGATTTTACCAATAAGGACGTCTACTTGGCGTACCTGCCGCTGGCACACATCATGGAGATGGCGGCGGAAACGGTGATGCTCGCTCTCGGTGCCGCGATCGGTTACGGCTCGCCGCAAACGCTCACGGACACTGGATTGAAGCTCGCGCCGGGCACGCGAGGCGACGCGCCTACGTTGAAGCCGACGTTCATGGTGTTCGCTCCGGCCGTGCTCGATCGAGTCCGTCAAGCCGTGCAGGCCAAGTTTAGCGCCGCAAAACCGGCGTTGAAGAAACTCATCAACGCGGGCTTGGCGGCGGGTCGTAAAGACTTTGAAAACGGTAAAATCGGCGCGCCGTTCTTGTACAACGCCATCATCTTTAAAAAGGTGCAAAAGCTCATCGGTGGACGCGTGCGTATCATGATTTCTGGGTCCGCGCCGCTGTCGCGCGAGACGCAAATCTTCATGCAAACGTGCTTCCGATGCCCGGTTCGTCAAGGTTATGGGTTAACTGAAACCGGTTCGTGCGGTACCATCGCTTCGTTTGACGATTATTCGCCAACCGTCGGTCAAGTCCTCACCTCGGTGAGCATCTCTCTCCGCGATTGGGAAGAAGGTGGATACCGAGTCGCGGACGACAAAGACCCGTCCATCGGTATGCCTCGCGGTGAAGTTCTCATCGGTGGTCCCGTCGTGTGCCAAGGGTACTTCACTGCGCCTCACATGCCCGACCCAGAGCTCGAAGCGAAGAACGCATCCGAGTTCTCCGTCATCGACGGCGTGCGTTACTTCCACACCGGCGATGTCGGCCAATTCACCGCTGACGGTCAATTGATGATCATCGATCGCAAAAAAGACTTGGTCAAGCTTCAACAAGGCGAATACGTCGCCCTGAGCAAGGTCGAGAACGTCTTGAAGCAATGCCCGTACGTCGCCATGGCCATGGCGTATGCCGATTCCAAGCACTCGTATTGCATCGCCGTCGTCGTCGTCAACGAGGCGCCGCTGAAAAAGCTCGCGTCGAGCAAGGGCATCACCGGCGACGTCGACACGCTGTGCGCAAACTCCACGATCATCAAGGAAATTTCATCTGCGTGCAAATCGGCGTGTAAGACTGGGAAACTCGTCGGTTTCGAGACGCCGACGACGTACATCTTAACCGCCGAGCCGTGGACTCCGGATAACGACTTGGTCACCGCGGCGTTCAAGTTAAAGCGACAAAACATCGTTAAAGCCTTCAAAACAGAAATCGATCGCGCGTACGCGTGAGTGTTCTTGTCAATCATCGCATCAAAGCATCTTCTCAACGTCGTCGCGTCTCGCGTCTCGAGTCCCAGCCAGTCGCGTCGAGTGGTCATTCCACGAACCCATCGTCGCTCGCGCCCCAATCCGCGACGCGTCATGCCGCTCGCGACATCGCGCGCTAAGAAACACGACGCCATCGACGACGCGTTGACGGCGGAAGACGCGCGAGAACACGCGGATAAGTTGGCGAAATCTTTGTCCATCTTCGCCACGATCCCGCGCGCCATCGCCGAGGCGCACATTCGTTTACGAGGTCGAGCGTGTCCAGACGAGCGCGCGAGCGACGCCGACGTGCGAGGCGCGCTACTGAAAGCGCTGAGCGATGAAGTCTTGGCCGAGCGAGAGTGTAAGCTAAAGGGAACGAAGTTTGAGCCGTACGTGAACGCACGGCCGAAGCCGGCTGCGGCTGCAGCGGCGGCTCGAACGGGACGGACGACGACGCGCGCGGTGGTCGATGGCGATCGTCGAAGCGCGTCGAGAGAGACGAAAATAATCGGTGGCGATCGTGGAGACGGCTCCGATAGCGATAGTTCGGTTGGTGTGGCGAGCAAATTCGTGCCACGGGAAATCGAAGACGACGACGAAGACGAAGACGAAGACGAAGACGAAGACGAAGACGCGACGACGAGCGACGACGAGGAAGAAGAGTATAGCAGTGACGGAGATTATAGCGGCGAAGATGACTACGCCGATGACGGTGGAAATTTCTTCGGTCGAGCGGCAGAGGAACCGCCGGCACCTGAAGGGGCGAATCCGTTCGCGAGCATGGGGGACGTCGATTTCGGCGAAGAGGCGCGCGCACAAATCGAAGAAGCGAAGCGTATCGTGGCCGAACGCAAGGCGCAAGCGTCGAATTTAGCGGATGCATTAGCGAGCCTACAAACGTCGGACCCGGTGTCGCCGACGCCTTCAGGCCGTGTCGCGTTCAGCGACAAGGGCGACGACGTTGCCAGCATCGCCGGCTCCATCGCGGGTTCAGACTTCACCGACCGCTTCGATGCGATATCAATAGCTTCCATCGCCGCCACGCTCGGATCTGACGCCACAGATCGAGTTGCAGACGTCGACGGGAGTGAATTCGACGTCGCCAGTCTCGCATCTCATGGCACGCATCGCGCGACCACCGACCTCGGCTCGGACGACGAGCGCGAAGCCGCAATTTTCGAGAGCGAGGACGAGCGCGACAGCGTCAGTTCGGACGAGCGTCACGGCGCCAAGGAAAATGCTCCACCATCGCCTCCATCACCGTAGTAGCTCGCTTTAACACAACGCACCGTACGCGATACTCGCGCTCGACGGGCGCGAACGCTGCGCTCGGGGCAAACTGAAATCGCCACGTCACCGTCGCCGAAAAGGTCAATCGAAACGCGTCGTCCCGCACTTCTCGACCGCCTCGGTGCGCGCGCGCGACGCGCGCCCGACGACGCACGCCGCGCTTCGTAAACTCTCGCGTCTCGCGCGGTCGTCATGACGGCGCCGAGCGTGAGCAACGGCACGACGCGTTCGCTGATTTGGTTTCGCAAAGCGCTGCGCATCCACGATAATCCCGCTCTCGCCGCGGGCATCGCGCGCGCGAAGAGCGCGCAACCGGTGTTCGTGCTCGATCCGTGGTTCTGTAAGCCCTCGCGGGTGGGGGCGAATCGCATGCGGTTCTTGTTGCAATCGCTGCGCGACTTGGACGCGACGCTGCGAGAACGCGGCAGTTCGCTGCTGGTGCTGCACGGCGAACCGCGAGTGGTGTTGCCGCGAGCGTGCAAGACGTGGAAGGTTGATTTGGTGACGTGGGAACACGATATCGAACCGTATGCGAAAATGAGAGACACCGCGGTGCGAGGCGCGCTGGAGCGCGCGGGAGTAGAGTGCGCGTCGTCGAGCGGACACACGCTGTACGACGTGGAGGAGATGTTGGCGAAGTGTCATGGGAAACCACCGACGACGTATTCGCAGTTTTTGAAGATTGTAGATAAAATGGGTGCACCTGCGGCCGCTTTGGATGCGCCGAAGGCGATGCCGGCGCCGTTCACGGGGACAGCAGAGGAGACGAAGGAATTAGTCGCGGGAGTGGCGGATGCGTACGGGATCCCCACTTTGGAGGAGCTCGGTTACGAAGCCATGCATGACGACGAAGGTTTTCAAGCGATCGGAGGTGAAACCGAAGGCTTGAGACGTCTACGCAGACAACTGTCGCGCACGGAATGGGTGCACACGTTTCAAAAGCCAGATACAAATCCCACGACGCTTTTTCATGCCTTGGGCGCGAAAAAGCCAAAGCCAAAGAGTCCGTTCGAAATCGCAGCGCGAGACGCGGGAAGCAAAAATGACGCAACAAACACTGCAGCGAATAGTGATATGCTGATGACACCGTCCACGACAGCGCTGAGTCCGTACATGAAATTCGGTTGCGTGTCGCCGCGAGTGTTTTATCACGAGCTCAACGCCGTGCTCGCAAAGTTTGAGGGCAAAGGTCAACCTTCGCAACCGCCGGTGAGTCTCATGGGACAACTGATGTGGCGCGAATTCTACTATCTCGTCGGCGCGGGGACGCCGAATTTCGATAAGATGGAAGGAAATCCAATCTGCAGGCAAATTCCTTGGAACAAGGATCGTGAGCTCTTCGCGGCTTGGGAGAACGCGCAAACCGGGTTCCCTTGGATCGACGCCGCGATGACCCAGCTTCGCCTCGAGGGATGGATCCATCACTTGGCTCGACACGCCGTGGCGTGCTTCCTGACCCGTGGTGATCTATTCGTGCACTGGGAGTGGGGCAGAGACACGTTCGATCGCGACCTCGTCGACGCCGATTGGGCGCTGAACAACGGCAACTGGATGTGGCTCTCGTGTTCGTGTTTCTTTTACCAATATTTCCGAGTGTACGGTCCGCACTCGTTCGCGAAAAAGTACGACAAGGACGGCGCGTACGTCAAGCACTACCTCCCCGTGCTGAAGAATATGCCCGCCAAGTACGTGTACGAACCTTGGCTCGCCCCTCTCGACGTGCAGAAGAAAGCCGGTTGCGTCGTCGGCGTCGATTATCCCGCTCCGATCGTCGACCACGCCACGGCGAGCAAGGCGTGCATAGATAAGATCGCCACCGCTTACGCCGCTCACAAGGACGCCACCGCGGTGGCTGGGAAGAAGCGTAAAGCCGGCGAATAAACTCGTTGATTCGTTAATTTAAAAAGCCTCTCGCGCGCGGCGTCCACCACACTGCACCGGCGCCTCACAACGCGACGCGCGTTCGTCATGTCGCTCGAGCGCGAGCGCTTGCTCGATCGCGCGACGTCGAACGCGGCCGCGTCGTCGCGCGATGACAGACGAACGCGCGCTGTTCGTCTCATCGCCACCGCTTCGTGCGTCGGCGTCGCGACGTACGCGCTCGCGCGCGCCAGCGGGATGATGTTCGCACCGTCGCTCGGTAACACCCAACGCGATTCGCGCTTCGGCGCATCGTCCATCGACGCCACCGAGCGAACGGTGCGAGAGTATAAGGACGAATTGTCAATCCTCTCGTGGTCGCACGATCGCGGATTCGAGACGCACAGAGGATCGTGGAGGCAGGAGGCGCGAAGCGCCGACGCGAACGAGACGCCGGACGCGCCGGCGAAGGACGAGCGCGACGTGTCGAATCGTCAACGAGGGGCGGCAACGCTGATGGCGCAAACGATCGCAAAGTACATGCCTGGTCGATTATCGGAGACGTCGGCGCCGTTCGAGTTGTTGTACTCGACGTGGGACATGCCGTCGACGCCGTGCTTGGACGCCGAGTACGCGCAGAAGTTGTGCGAGTTTGATCGATGGGTACCTATATTTAACTTTGGGAGCTCGTTCAAGGATCAAACCGTGCTGCCGACAATGGTGCCAGCCACGCTCGGCGCGCTTCGTAGTTGTTTCATCGAGGGTTTGAATCCGCATTTAGGCTTTAGCGCGGACGACGAGCCACAGTGCGACTTTTTACGCTTCCCGACGACAAAGTATTCCGAGCAAGGAAAGTGCGACGCCAAGCTCGCTCAGTGTCGGTATCACGGATTGTTTTCGCTCAATGCCGTGGATGATAAGTCGATGTACGAGTGGGATAATCTCAAACCGCAGGTGGAATGGCGCGGGAGCGACTATTCGTTTCTCGCGCCCCGGGTACCGGGGCACAAGCCTGACGCGAATGAGTTTTTGAGCGAAATCGCGTCTTCAGCCAATGTTTCGCAGGCCTTACACGATATGGCGTTTTCCACCGATATTGGACCACGTCTCAGGGCGGTACTGTTTTCAAAGTTGTACCCCGAGCTCATCGACGCCAAGTTTTTCAACTGGAAAAATCAGTCG
>TARA_B110000003_G_scaffold71715_1_pt1 | contig 11198 bp, 9 predicted proteins | sample TARA_B110000003 | Tara Oceans TARA_B110000003 (sample SAMEA4396424) | marine metagenome | biome: Westerlies Biome; feature: [SRF] surface water layer (ENVO:00010504); material: water (ENVO:00002006), including particulate matter (ENVO:01000060) such as... | depth 5 m
CCTATTTGGGGTTTTGATGGCTCAAGTACTCAACAAGCAGTAGGAGATGCATCTGATTGTGTATTGAAACCAGTAGCACAATTTCATGACCCTATTCGTGGTGGAGATAATATTTTAGTTATGTGTGAAGTTTTAAATGTAGACATGACTCCTCACTCAACTAACTCTAGAGCAGCTTTGGTTGAATCAGCATCAAATTTTGATGAATTTGAACCATGGTTTGGCATGGAGCAAGAGTTCACTTTTTATGAACAGTCCTATGACTCTCTTAAATATAAACAACCGCTTGGATTTCCACCATCAGGATATCCTGCTCCACAGGGAGGTTACTATTGTGGAGTTGGCGCCGACGAAGTGTATGGTCGTGATATTTCAGAAGCACATGCCACAGCTTGTATGGAAGCTGGTATTGAAATATCCGGTACTAATGCTGAAGTAATGCCAGGTCAGTGGGAATTTCAAATTGGCCCTGTTGGAGCTCCTCAAATAGGAGATCAAATTTGGGTTGCAAGATGGTTACTTTATCGCATAGCTGAGGACTGGAATATATCAGCAACTCTTGATCCAAAACCTGTAAAAGGAGACTGGAATGGAGCCGGTATGCATACAAACTTCTCTACAAAACAAATGAGAGAAGATGGCGGTTATGATGCGATTGTTCAGGCTTGTGAAGCACTTGGTAAAAATGCTGACTTACATGTCAAAAATTATGGAGCAGCAATTGAGGAAAGGCTAACAGGTGCCCATGAAACGCAGAGCTTTGACACTTTTTCTTATGGAGTAAGTGACAGAGGAGCTTCTATTAGAATTCCTTGGCAAGTTGAAGTGGACAAAAAAGGATACTTAGAAGATAGAAGGCCAAACGCAAACGGTGATCCGTATGTTATCGCAATGTTGATGATTGATACTGTTTGCTCAGCTGCATCAAGTTAAGCCTTAATTAGCTGCTTAGATTTAATTCAACAATTTCAGATATTTTTTCAGTTAATGAATCTAAATTTGAATTGAAAGAATCAAGTGCGGCTGCGCGTCTTTCTCCTGTATCTGATGACTCTAAGCCTGCTTTAAGCTCTACAGTGTCTTCATAGACAAGATTGACTAGAACTTTCAGTTCTTCATGACTTGTTACTAAATTTGCAAATTCATTTGGAGGACCTGGTATCGATATTGTTTCGACAAAGCTTAACCAATTTTCAATAAAAGAATCAAATTCTTGCTTAGCCTCTTGATACGTAACTGTTTTATCATCCCAGTTTTGATTAGCTTCTAGCACTTCGTTACCAAGATTAATTGCAACAATTCTTTCACCGTTAATTTCTTCTAAGTAGGAAATGTACTCTATGGGTAAAGTTGTAACTGTAGTAGAAGTTGTATCTTCAACAATCTCTGTATCCACCACTTCTTCTTCAATAACTTCTTCAATACTAATAATTTCTAAATCATTATTTTGAGCAACTCGTTGAATAAATGTATAGGTAGTCGCAATCATACCAATTAAGACTAAGGGCAGAATGAGCCTTCCTGGTTTGGGGTCATTATTATAATTTTCCATAACTATATACTATCAGTATTGGTTTCTAAATCTTTCATTATGCTTGTCCAATCTCCATCTTCTTCTTTTAAGACTGTTAGAAATCCTGGACCAGTAAAAATACCTTTGATATTTGGATGACCTAATAATTTTGTAAGTTGAACATCTTCTTTTACATTTTCAAGATTTAGATAAATTGAAATCTCATATTTATGTTGAATATTTATCTTTTTTGCATTTGGATTTGGAGTATCGTTAAATTCTATCATTACTAATTATTTTAATAGAAAAAAACGTTAATATTATGTCTGTATGAATAATCAAACAATTAGTTTACAAACAATTACATCAATTAATTTTGTAAAAACATCATTGAGTCTTTACTTTTTTACCCTTGGTTCAAGTTTCTTAGGGCTATCTCTCTATTTATTTTTAGAAACAGTAGGTTACACAGATAAGATTATTACAACTTGGTCAGGTCAAGGCGCATTCTGGGCAGTTATTATTTCCTCAATTTCAATCTTTTTGTTATTTTTACCAATTGAATTTTTTAATCAATTCAAATTATCTAATACTTCTTTCAATGATTTAATTGTAAATATTATTTCTACAATTTTAATTTCTATCTTTTCTTTAGTTTTATTTCAGATTTTACTTCCAGAAAGTATGCTTCTTACACCATATATAAGTTCATTAACTAGAGCTACTTCATTCTCTGGCTTTATTGTGATTCCAATATTTTTGTTTCTTCTTAACTATATAGAGAGAAGTATTCGATCTATTTCAAAGTACACTTACTATCTTGTTCTTTTAATGTGGATTATAAGTAGTAAGTTTTTTATTTAACTTACATTTTGTCAACAGGCTCAATTCCTAAAGCTTTAAATACTTGAAGTATTTTTTGATAAAACAGTTCCACAATATAAATTCTTTTTTGCCTATCAGAACTGGAAATTTCTTCAGATAGTATTTTGTTATTAGAATAAAACGTATTAAAAAACTGTGATAACGAGTATCCATATTCTGCCAAATGATGAGGTTCATTCTTTTTCAATGCATTAAAGAAATAGTAGTAAAATTTTGAAATTTCTAAAATTAAATTCCTTTCATCGTCATTTAATTCTTCTTTAAAGTTAACTTGTGTAACTTCTGAAGCGCTTTCTAGAATTTTTCTTGCTCTGACCTGGGCATATTGAAGATATATACCCGTCCTTCCAACAGTTTCAGTAAACTTATCTATATCAAATTTATAATTTTGAGTCCTATTAGGTAGTAAGTCAGAGTATGTTAATACGGAATTAGTTAATATATCCAGGCTATCTTTTTCAGAATTCTTTTTTTTCAACTCGTTTTTAATATCATTTCTTAAACTAACTAACTTATATACTCCACCATCTCGAGTTTTCAATGGTTTATTATCTGCTCCATTCATTGTTCCATAAGAAACATGTATAAAGCTACTACTTGATAGTTCTAAGTATTTTACTGTTGTAAAGAGTTGTTTAAAATGATTAGCTTGTCGTTGGTCAACAACATAGAGGTATTGACTATAGTCATCACTTTTTTCTCTAAAGTAAACCGTACCCAAATCAGTTGTTAAATATAAAAAAGAACCATCAGACTTTATTAAAATTATCGGAGGATCGTGTTTTTCTTTTGAAACCAAAGCACCATCATCATGGGTTACCTTGTTCTTTAATTTTGCATCATTAATAACTTTATTAGTTTCTTTAACAACGTTACTTTCTCCATAAAAAAGATCAAAATCATGATTTAGTTCCTTTAATAATTTTTTTATTTCTTTTACTGAAATATCAAATATTATTTCCCAATTTTTTAAAGCCATCTCTTCACTATTATTTAATTTTTTTGCAATATCTTTTGCTTTTTTGTAAAAACTAATGTCAGACTTTATGAGACTAGTTGCATTAGGGTAAATAGATTCTAAGTCTGAATATGTTATTGCTTTTATATCAATATTATTTTGCTCAATATAAGCCAAAATTGAAGCAATTGGCATACCCCAATCACCGAGATGTATATCAGATGTGATTTTGTTACCTGCAATTTTATTAATATTGTATATTGATCTGCCTATATTTAGAGTTCTTAAATGACCAACATGCAGGGCTTTCCCTATATTTGGACCCCCATAATCTATCAATATAGATTTTTTGTCTTTATTCAAATTGTTTAATTTTTTTGTAATATTTTCGTCAAAATATGTGTTGCTCAATACAAGATTAATAAAGTTATTTTTCCCCACCGTTACATTCTTAACAAATTTATTATTTTCTAATTTTTCTATTAAGCTTTTTAAAATATCATCAATACGTGGGTCTTTAGAGTGTTTAACTAAATTATTACACTGAATATCGACACTCTCTATTTGTGAATAACTTAACTGGATATCTTCGTTGATTGAAAATTTACTTAAAACTTTGTTTATATCATCAATAATGTATTTATCACCAACTATCATGTCGTAATTTTAATGAATATTCGATGCATTAACCTTTTTTAGAAGATAATTTATAAAAAAAATATTTTTGTTTTTTAGGTCTTAATATAATGTCTAAGTGAGATCAGTAAGTCTAATTAGAAATAAAAGTATTTTTGCTTACTTTGTACTAATACCAACTTTTATCTTCAACATTAGAAACATTTTATTTCCACTTAATTACCAACAAGATGACGTAGCTGAGTTAGAACCTATATTCTTTGATAGTTTTATCTGTGCTTTTGATTGGGGTGACCAGCACCCTTTGTTTTCAGGTTTTGTGTGGACCCTGGGACAATTAATCGAATTTCCAGAATATTTAGTATCTTTTTTTATATTAGGTACCTCTATTTTGTCAGTTATTTTATTCCATAATATATTATCTAAACAATTTGATAATAATTTAGCTTTGCTTGGAGGCATTTTCCTTGTAACTTCACCAACATTTATTACTTACTCCGTATCTTTAAAACAATATAGTTTTGAAATATTTTGTTCTTTGCTTTGTCTTAAGTTTCTTCAAGAAAGAAATAAAGATACGCTCTCTATCAATGCAATAGTTATATATTCTGTCTCGTTTTCAATCTTATTTTTATTTTCCTTTGTTAATGGTTTAGTAATATTTTTTTTGATTTTATTTTTGTTAAAAGAAAAAAACCTGAAACTCATTCTTTCTTTTTCAGTTTTTGCAGTTTTATTATTCTTTTTTCAGTCGAATCTCTTGAGTAAAATAGAACGAGTTTCACAAGGAGGATATTGGGATAATTTTTTTCTTAATACATCTTCTATAGAAAAATTTTTTAACTCGTTCTATTTTTTAAATCAGTTATATTTAAAGTCGATTATTTCACTATTCATTCATCCGTTAATGACATTTATTTTATTTGCTGCAATATTGGTAGTATTTTTCAAAAGAAATAATATTATAAATTTTTCAGTTGTTTTGATTATGTCTCTTTACATATTGTCATCACTGAGTTTATACCCACTTGGAGGGGGTCGAACAGACATTCTTTTCTTGCCTTTTGGTATTATTTTGATAATTAATTTAATTTCATATTTTATTAATGATTTAGTTAATTTAAAAAATAAACAAATTCTTACAGTACCGATTATCATTTTACTGTTTTTTTCAGTTACGCTTTTAAAGCCATATTACAAAAACGAAAATATCACACCACTACTTAATGAAATAAGTGAATTATACAATTCTTCAGAGGCTGCAATAGTTACAACAGAGGAGCAAAGCCATGCTTTTTTGTATTATTCTCAGAAATTATATGATTTAGGTCGCTTACCGGATAAAGGATGTTCAGTTCGGATTAATATTGATAATTTATTTATTCAAAAGGATAATGAAAATTTAGACGTAATTAATCAAGTCAAAGAGTATCCAGAAGTAGTTCTAATAGGTATTGAACTTCCGAACACCCAAGGCCAATACAGAATAGTAAGTAAACAATTATTAGAAGAAAACTACTATATAGTTGATGAAAAAATATTTCCTGGATATGTTAAAGCAGTTTATTTTAATAGAGAGTAATTTTGAATACTGAAATTTTTATAATAGTTACGTCACTCTTTACAGGAGGAGCAGAAAGGCAAGCTATTTGGCTGGCTAATTCACTCTCTAATAATGGATACGATGTTAATTTATTGATACTAAAAAAAGGGGATGAATTAAGTTATTTAGTTAATAAAAAAATAAAAATATATAGATTTCAAATTTACTCTATAGAAAGAAGTAGGAAATCATTTAAAAACCTTAGGTTCATTAGACTCGCGATAATATCTATATTGAGAACTAGGAAGTTGATAAAAAATTCAAAGAAAAATAATAAAGTAGTAGTTTCTTTTCTATACCACTCTTATGTTCTCGGATATTTTGTTAGCATATTTTCAAAAACTAAATTAATTTACTCTGTGAGAAGTGATCGCCTTGGGAAAAGAGGCAGTAAAAAACTATATTTACGCCATTTAGTTTTTAAATTAATTTCAAGTAAATCTAAATCAATCGTTTTTAACTCAAAACATGGCATGCAGAAATTTAAAAATAGTATAAGGAAAAACGATAATTTTTTTCATATTCATAATGGCCTATTACCTATTAAAAAAGAAGATAATAATGAATTTAAAGTTGAGATTTCAAATTTTTTAAAAGATGCTCAATATAAATACATTGTTGCAGCTAGAGTTGACCCACTTAATAATTTTAGTAATTTAATTGATTCATTTAACATGCTTAATAATGAAAATGTAGATTTCAAGTGTATAATTTTTGGTCGAGGGCAAGAGGCAGAGTTAATCGAGAGAAAAATTAAAAATTATAATCTTAATTCTAAAATATTAATGATGGGAAATGTGAAAAATGCGTCATCTTATTTTTATATGTTTGATTTACTTATCCACCCTGCCCTACATGCAGGATTTTCAAATTCCATATCTGAGGCAATTCAATCAGACCTCAATGTAGCTGTTGGTAAAATTGGCGACTCAGAAGACCTATTTGAAAATAAAAGTCTTATTTTTGAATCATTAGATTCAGTTGGTATATACAGCATCCTCAAATCATTTAATAGTATGAACTCGGAAGAAAAAAAACTACTTTCTATGAATTCAAAGATAAATTTGCATACTCTTTTAGATAATGAAAGTACTATAAAAAAATGGATTGCATTAATTGAATAAATTACAAACAATTGCCATATTTTTACCTTCAATTGGGTACGGTGGCGCAGAAATGTCTTTAAGTAGAATTGCAAACTATTTGTCTGCTAGCAATATAAATGTTCACTTAATAGTTTCAAAAAGAGTCAAAGATCAACTTGATTTTATTGACGGGTCTTTAATAGAAGTTGAATATCTTAATTCTAAAAAGACTTTGTTTTCTTTTTTTAAGCTATACAAGAAAATTAACAAAATTAAGCCCGATATTTTGTTCAGTACCCTTCCAACGCCAAATTTTTTGATAGTCTTACTAAGTTATTTAAAGTTAATTAAAGCAAAAGTGATTATTCGAGAGGCAAACTCAAATTATATTAACTGGAAAGGTGGACTTAAAAACTTTATTAACAAAAAAATGGCCGTATTTGCTTTTAATAATTCACATGGCAATATATTTATCTCAAGTGAATTAAAAAACAATGTTTCAATTTTTATCAAGAATGAAAACAATATTGTAATTTATAATCCAGTTTTTTTTGGCAACTTCCATAAACTTAGTGATGAAAAAGTAAATGAATTTAAAAAAACAAAGGAACTCTGGTTAACTGCCTCAAGAATAGAGGAACAAAAAGGTTTAAATTTGTTTTTTGATATTGTAGATAATCTAAAAAAAGAAAAAGATCTCGAGGTATTGGTAATTGGTGCTGGAAGTAAATTAAACGAATATAAAGAAAAATATTCTGAATTACCTATTACATTTTTAGGCAATGTTAAAAATCCACTTAAATTCATGAAAATAGCTGATGTATTTGTCTTCCCATCACTTAGAGAAGGCCTTGGGAATTCATTGATAGAGGCTCAAATTTTAGGCTTGCCCATCATATCATCGGACTGTCCATCGGGACCAAAAGAAATAGTTAATTTATTTTCAAATGGGATATTGTTTGAATCTGGGAACAAAGATGATTTCTTAATTAAAGCAAAAGAAATTAGAGGACAACAAAAATCATCAGTTAGTAAAAAAAATGTGCAGAATTTTGATATCCAAAGAGTAGGGAAAAGGTATTTAAGTTTTTTTGAAAGTATTCTTAATTAAGTATTGAACATTACAAGCAAAAATAATTATTAAATATGGCTCTATTAGAACCCTAGTTCTAGCGTTACCATATGGAAGTATTGAGATTAGGGTTAAGTAAAAAATAATAAGTAACAAGTAAAATAAATAGCTTTTATTTTTTTTGGAAAACAAAGTTAAAATAAAAATTAAATTTATTAATACTACATAAAATAGTGAAAATAACTTTACTAAATTTAAGTAAGGCTGTTCAATAAATGAATTATTCCAATTACTTCCTCTTATACCAAATAAATTCCATGTAGTACTCCTGACAATCGATGCAACCTTACATTGAATATTTTGGAAGGTACCTTCTTGTGAGTCTTGTTTTAGATTATTAATAAATATTTTTGGTTCTGTTTGGTTATTAAATTTATTTTCGAGCTTCCACTCTTCGAACTTATAGCCTGGTTCAGATACCCTGTCTTGGTTGAAGTCAAAATCTTCACAAAGTGCTGAACTTGCGTCATTGAACCACTGCATATGGAAATATGAACTCGTAGTGTAAAAACTTGTTCCATAATTTTGAAAATTATTTAAATAAATCAAGGATATTACAGATAATGGAATTACTGAAAAAAGAAGAATCTTCTTCACGCCTGTTTTAAAAAGAAATATTTTTAAAATAATGATAAATATTAAGATATATACTCCAAATGGCTTAACTAATGAAAATAACCCAAGTGAAATTCCTGAAAATATAATATGGCTTGTTTTTTGGCTTTTTGATAAGAAAACAGTTAAAAGTAATAAAAACATAGATATATTTTCAGTCATAATTTGTGATGAGCTAATTAATACATTTGGATTTAATAAAAAGAGGGCAGCACCTAAAAAGCCTAAAAATTGATCTTTTTTTAAATTATAAATAATTTTATATACGAGCAGACAACTAAGTAAATCGAAAATTAAATTTGTATAAATAATATTTTCTAAATTGATAAATTGATTGAAAAAACTTATAAATATTGGATATCCAAGTAATCGAAAAGTGTTGATCCAGTAGTTCTCAATATTTTGCTCAAAGTAAGATTGTGAAATATTCTCCGATAAATTTATATAATGATATGAATCTTTGGTGAACATCATTAAGTCAAAATTTGTAGAGTAGATTATAAAAAGAAGTCGTAAAATGACCAGGGTTATTAAAGTAGCAAAATATTTTTTATTTATCATATAAAAATTCTATTTAATACTAATAAATAATAATTAAATTAACATTTATTCTTAACTTTAAGAATTAGCTTTATAGAATAATAAAGTGAATAATTCGAATTTCTCTTCAGATACTAGAAATTACTTATTTAATCGAATATTTCCAAAATTAATATCGATTATTTCAGTCCCTATTTTATTGCGACTAATAAATCCTACATTTTGGGGAGAGGTGGCTCTATTAGTTGGATTGCAGGCACTTGTTGTTGGTTTAATTTCTCAAGGAAAAACTGCATCAATGGAGAGATATTTTACTAAGATGAACCGAAAATTTGCAAAACTTTATTCTCTTAGATACTTGTATATTTCAATACTGCTATTTTTTATTATATTTATAATTCTTGAAGTTGGGTTTAGGTTAACTTTCTTTAATTTTTTTGATTTACCTTACGGGCTCCCATTGAGATTTGCATTAATAGGGAGCTTATTAATCGCACATAATAGATTTTTAATATCCATATTAAAATCTAATCAAAAAAGTTTAAAAGTGTTGAAATACAATCAACTTTTAGCAATATCAACCCCAGTAGCACAAGTTTTATCTGTGTATTTTATAATAACCATTTCTGACTTTCAGGACAGAATGATTGTTTCTGCGTATTTTTTTGCACAGGTTTTAATTTTACTAATAAACAATGTTTCTCTTTTAAATTTTATTAGAAAAAATATTAGTTTTAAAAATGATATAACTGATGAGCATTTAGGTAAAATTTCTACTTATTCAAATTACACGTATCTGTTTATAATTTTTTCTTCTTTGATAAACTGGGCTGACCGTTATTTTATTAAAATTTATTCAAGCCAACTCGATGTGGGTCTTTATGATGCAGTTTATAGAATTGTTGATATTTTAGGAGTCATAGTTGGATCATTTATGGTTGCTATAGCCCCCATACTCTTTTCTAGAAGGGAAAATACTAATAATTATTTTGATAATATCAGGTATCAAATAGAGATTACTTTTTTATTATCATTAGCCGGAATTTTTATATCCCCAATAGCAATTGAACTAATACTTCCGAGTATTTATTTTTCTCAAATAAAAATTGTACCGGTTCTTTTGCTTGGTTTAGCATTTGCAAGTTCTGCATCGGTACTAACTACAATCTTTGATGTAAATGAAAGAAAAGATTTAAATTTAAAAGGTATTGCTATAGGTGCAATTTTAAATATTATTTTAAATATTATTTTTATTCCCAAATACGGCACACTAGGAGCTGCTTATGCAATGTTGCTCTCAAGTTTATTTTGGTTCTTAGCTAACTTATATTTTTCTAGGAGTTTTAATTTCAAATCTAAAGGGATTTTTATAAATATTGTTTTTGTAAGTATGATTACTTTCATTCATTTTTATCTATGGGAATTTAGTTTCATTTATAATGTGTTCGGAATTATTTTTTTCCTATATATTTCATATAGGTCATTTAAAATATTTAAAAAAATGATTATTTTTTCAACCTAGTTTATATATCAATAAAAACTTTTTTAAGAAGTTGTTTATTAAGATTAAGATTTTCAATAATTTTTAAAGACTTTTTAGCCATTGTGCCATCTCCGTATGGATTAATAGATGTTTTACATTTATTAATAAATTCTTCATTTTTAAATACATATTCAATATTATTCAAAATATCAACTTCATCTACTTTTGAAAAAAGAACATTAGTTGAGTGGAGCCTTCCAAGTTGCCTGTCCCCAATAATTACAGAGGGACATTTCAACGCTGGAGTTTCTTTTATTCCTGCTGAAGAGTTGCCTACATAGCAAACTCTTTTACTACTTAATGTGTTATTTAAATTTAATAAACCATGAAAATCTTTTCTGCCAAGGGATTCATAAAGATCAATAAATTCGTAATTATTTTCCCATCCTCTAAGAATATGAATTATTTCCTTCCCGCCGATATCACTATTTGGGTATGTGCAAATAATTCTTAAGTTACCTTTTTTTAATCTTTTAAAAGAATTTTCAATAGCTTGAAATTCTTTGCTAATTGTATCTTTCTCTATCGGTATTGGGTGCTGAGTAAAAATAATAATATTTTCTATATTTTCTAAATTATATTTTTTATTAATTTCCTCTTCTGAAGTAAATTGGTTATCTAATATTAAATCAACTGAAGGGAGACCTACAGTAAAAATATTTTCTTTTTCTTCACCCATTTGCTCAAT
>TARA_B110000003_G_scaffold51256_1_pt1 | contig 11161 bp, 8 predicted proteins | sample TARA_B110000003 | Tara Oceans TARA_B110000003 (sample SAMEA4396424) | marine metagenome | biome: Westerlies Biome; feature: [SRF] surface water layer (ENVO:00010504); material: water (ENVO:00002006), including particulate matter (ENVO:01000060) such as... | depth 5 m
TTCAACTTGGCCATCAACACCCTGAAAAAAACCTCTCAGCAAATCGCAGAGGCAGAGGACAGTTTGGCCACATTGCACAGCATGGGCATCTACGACTTCGAGGCCCAAGTCGAAGGTTTGACGGCGCAATATGGCATGGCTTTGGCATCCGGAAACAAGAGTGCAGCGCGCACCATGCAATCCGATTTGCAACAAATCGCAGGGCTTGCGAATGGATACAACAACCTCTCGGCGTTTTTGGAAGGTGCATACGAGCAACAATCCCTGTTGAAAAAGCGGCTGGAGTTGATGCGTGTGGATGCTGAGACGCAACTTCCTTCGAGCTTCGTGGTGGACTACGCTTCTGCGGCCGACAAAAAATCCAAACCGGTGAGGTGGCTCATCGTTGTGATGACTTCGGTCATCGCAGTTGGGGCCGCGTTCTTGGCCATGCTGGCCTGGGAAACGTTGCAACGCGCACAGACCCCCAACGCGTAAAGCATCCCCGAGTTGTCTCCCTGGACCACAACGCACGCGGGATGGCTGGGCGGCACCCTCATGACCGCCATCGCCCTTGCGGGCTGGTGGTTGGATGTACCACATGTCCTTGCCCTTCCCCTCGTCATGGGGGTGGCTTGGATGGCTTTTGCCCGCATGGATGGCTACCTCTCGGTGGTGCTCTTCTTGGTGCCTTTGTCCGTCAATCTGAGTGAATTTGGCCTGACATCCATTGGATGGTACATGCCCACCGAGCCCATGTTGTTTGCCCTGCTTTTGTTGTTTGTGGCGCGGTGGCTTTCAGGCGAGGCTCCTGAGCGTTCCTTCCTGCAGCACCCGGTGACTTGGGTGATTGGGCTGGGATTCTTGTGGATGGGGCTCACCATCTTGCCGAGCAGCCACCCCATCGTTTCGTTGAAAGCATGGGTGGCTCGGGGCTGGTTTGTGGTGTCTTTCTACGTGCTTCTGGCCACCTGGTTCCAAGACAATGACCGGAGCCACGCTCGGTTTTTGGGCCTGCTCTTGGTCCCCTTGTCCGTGGTGATCCTGTACACGATGATTCGGCATGCGGGGTATGGGTTCGAGAAGGCGGCCGGTCACTGGGTCATGAAGCCCTTCTTCAAAGACCATACCTCCTATGGAGCCGTTTTGGCCATGATGATCCCTCCATCTTTGGCCATGGCATGGCGCAGCCAACAATCCTCCTTGTCAAGGGTCTTGTGGACCATGGGGGTCGGATGGCTCGTGTTGGGTACTGTGTTCTCCTTCACCAGGGCGGCATGGGTCAGCCTGGCCGTTGCTGCCGCCCTTTGGGTCCTCATGGCTCTTGGAGCAAGGCTCAAGACCCTCTTGGCCACAGGCCTGGTGGGGTTGATGGTGGTGGGCCTGAGCTGGGATGCATTGGTCATCCAACTCGAACGGAACAAACAGGACTCTTCAGACGATTTGGCCCAGCATGTGGAGAGCATCTCCAACGTCTCCAGCGATGCGTCCAATCTAGAGCGACTGAACCGTTGGTCCTGCGCTTGGGCCATGTTCCAAGAACGGCCTCTTTGGGGCTGGGGACCTGGAACATATCAGTTTGAATACGCTCCATTCCAAACCTCGGATTTGCGCACAATCATCAGCACCAACAACGCCGATTTGGGAAATGCCCACAGCGAATACCTTGGGCCCTTGGCCGAACAGGGGGTGTTGGGACTGGTTGGCGTCCTGGCATTGCTGTTGGTGACTTGCCATTTGGGCTTCAAACTTCAACGCACTTTGACGGGTCTGGAAGAAAAAAGGTTGGCCATGGGGCTCTTCTTGGGCCTCATCACCTACTTCGTGCATGGCGTATTGAACAATTACCTCGACACCGACAAGGCGAGTGCGCCATTTTGGGGGTTCTTGGCTCTGCTCGTGGTGCTTGACTTGGGGACCAAGGCCACCCAAGATCGGCCCCGCATTACTTGAATCTGCAGCTCAGCATGGCCGTATCGTCCAAAGGAGGGGTGTCGTCTCTAAAGGCATCCAAAGAGGCCACAATGGCGCGGTGGACGGCGTCGAGGGTTTGGCCTTGGTGATGGGCCAAAAGCCCCAGCAACCGATCGGTGCCAAAGGGTACTTCTTGCCTGTTTTCTTGCTCCACGAGTCCGTCGGTGTAACAGCACAGCAAGGCTCCCTTGGACACCTCCACCGTCCCCACATTCATCGAAGGGATGTCGCGGAACATGCCCAGTCCCACACAACCCAGCCCCAACAACTCTGACTGGCCTTGGGCATGCACAAACAACGGCGGGTTGTGCCCGCAATTCACATAGGTCAATTGCCTGGCCGATTCATCCAGCACAGCCACAAAGAAGGTGACGTATTTCTCTCCTTGGGCAATGTCCATGACCCGACGGTTCAGCCTCCGGAGCGTATCCTCCAAAGAGCCCGTCTCCGCCTGAAACAGCGCGCGAACCTGGGCTTGAAAGTTGCTCATCAAAAGTGCCGCACTCATTCCCTTGCCGCTCACATCGGCCATGCACATAACGGTCTTTCCGTGGTCCGTGGCAAACGCATCGTAATAGTCTCCGCCCACCTCGGTATGGGGTTGATAGTACCCCGCTACGTCCAAGTCCACATGGTCCCAAGAGCTCGGCAGCAGCATGGCTTGCATTTCTCCTGCGAGTTCGAGCTCTCTTCTCAACGCCTCTTGCTTCAGGTTGCGGGATACCATGTGGCGGTTGCGCCGTGCCACCACCAAGATATTGGTCAGGGTGACCAAAAAGTTCAAGTGCTTGACCACGGGGCTGACCCCTCGGTCTGAATCGGAAGTATCGCCTGCCAAGACCAATGCAATGGCCTCGTCGTTCTGGCGCACAGGCACCACCACGTCAGAGGGATGTTCATCTCCGCCCAGGGCTCCAGCAAGGCCTATGTTGTCGAGGTCCAACGCCTCAAAGAAGGAGGCCGGTCGCGATTCAGGCCACTCTCCATCGGTCCCCGCGGACACCAACAATTTCCAATGTTTGCCGTCCAAGTCGGCCGCATACAGGACCAAGCGGTCGATTCCCAAATTTTCTTTCAAGGCGTTCACGTACCCCTGCATCAACTCTTCCTCAGACGTCTCGGTATTTACGGCCCTTGTGACCTCGAGGAGCGCGTTCAATTTGAAGTCCCGCAATTCGAGCTTCTCCTTCAATCTCCGTTCCTTGGGGTTGGTCATGGCGTGAGGAACAGACTTACTTTTTGATTCGCTCAGAATACTCACCTGTTCTCGTGTCTACTTTGATCCAATCGCCTTGGTTGATGAACAAAGGAACACGCACCTCTGCCCCTGTGTCCACCGTGGCAGGCTTCAAGGAGTTGGTCGCTGTGTCCCCTTTGACCCCAGGCTCCGTGTAGGTGATTTCCAATTCCACATGGCTGGGCAGGTCGCAGTTGATGGGGCGCTCCTCGTCTGCGTGAAAAACCACCAAACAATTCAACCCGTCCTTCAAAAACTGCGGCGCCCCAATGAGGTGCTTCTCCAAACGGATTTGCTCATAGGACTCCGTGTTCATGAAGTGATACCCTTCGTCGTCGTTGTACAAGAAGGTGTGCTCGCGGGTCTCAATCCGAACAGGGTCGATTTTGTGGCCTGCATTGAAGGTGTTGTCCACCACCTTTCCCGTCTCGATGTTCTTGAGTTTGGTTCGGACAAACGCCGCTCCTTTTCCAGGTTTCACATGGAGAAATTCCACGATTTGCCACAATCCGTTGTTGTGGTTAAGGACCATGCCGTTTTTGATGTCACTGGTGTTCGCCATGCTGATGTTCTTGTAGGGCAGATTCAGGTTCTGCCGGGGACAAGATAGTCCACGACGTCACGCTTCCCATGACCAGCGAAGTCCACAACGAAAGGTCTCCTGTTGAGAAGGTGACCAAAACAAATGACCCGACCAACTCCCTTTGCGTCCCAATCTGGTTGTCTTTTGTTCAAACCAGAGGCTCAGCCTGGCGCCATCCTCTGGCAATCGGACCCAGCGTCGTGATTCAAGCCACGCGATGGACACGTAACCTGTGACGGGTGCTCCTTCACCATCCATCGCCATCGCTCCCACGCGCCATTGACCTTGCTGCCAACCAGATTGCCAAGTCACAGCTCGACCTTGTCCACGGGCCCCCTGCCAAGGCGCGACCATCCAGGACAAACGCCAATGCCCATCGTGCCATGTCCCGGTGAATGTCGAGATGCCCTCGTCAAGGCGGAGGTCCCATGTCCAAGGCGATGCCTTGGATGGCACCACCCGGGTCCTGATTGCGGGGGTGCCTCCGTTTTGAAGGGACAACCGCCATTGAAGGCGCAGGCCATGGGGGCCATGAGAGGAAGACCAATGGCACTTGGTTTCTCTTTCCTGGGCCATGAAGCCCGAGGACCCAAACGCTTCATGGGCGAATTGCGCGACGGCACCATGGCCCCAAGCGCGACGCAAGGAGGCGCGGCGACTCCAAGAAGTTTGACCTGAGCTTCTGGCCGCGGCCACCGCCCATTGATGGCTCCAGGATCCAAGCGTACCAGAGCCGTCCAGTCCATATTTCAAGACCTCTGGGGTGTGGTGCATAGAAGCCCCCCAACGGTGGTCACTCGTCTTGGCGAAACCCAACATCAACGAGGTGTAGCCGCGCCCCTTGGAACAACCCGCATGGAAGCGGCTCCCCTCCAACTCCAATGCTGCGCCACGAAACGTGCCTGTTCCCTGAAGTGTACGCAACGGCCATGGCGCAGCATGCAACATCACCTCGGAGGCTCCTAAAAACCATGGTTGGCCAAATGGATCGTTTCGGGGGATGGTCAAACCCTGGCCCCATCCCAAACGATGGTCTCCCAACACCCAATGCCACCCCCCTCTGCCGCCATGGGCTGCCCCGCTGGCCTGCCAATTTGAGGTGCGAACCACCTGCCCCAATACATGCGGAGACGCGACCCGCCAGGCAGGCATCACCGTCCAAACGTCGTGTGCTGTGCGTGCAAGGGTGGTGGACAAAGTGGACCGACAGGATGCTATGGGCTGTGAAGCCCGGTGGACCCTGTCCCTTGCTGCTGCGCGCCACCAGGGAGCCTGTGTCAGCCACCTCTGCTCCGCGGCCGTCAGTCCTTCCACCAAATGGGCCTCCTCCACAGACCAAGGTGGGCCTTGACGACGAACATGCGCCAGCACAAGTGCAGCACATCGACTGGTGCATTCACCCATTTCCGATGCCCTTTGCAGGCCCCAAACCAGCTCAGGGTTTGCCGAAAAGAGCTCCGTCAGCTCATGTGCCCAGCCTTCGCTTTGGGCCCAATTGGGGGTGGAAAGGGTGAGCAGCCAAAGGGTCCCTAGAACCATCACCACATCATGCCGATTCATTGTGGGACGGAATGCGTGGACGCGGCTCGGTCGGAATCCGTTGTGCTTCCCCATCGCCATCCCCACTGCCAAGAGCCAGCAGCAAGGCCACGACCCATTCCACATCCCAAACGGTGCCAGCGCCTTCTTGGTGCTGATTCCGTCGAATGCCCCCTTGTTTTGGCAGAAGTTCTGTGGGCCCACGACAGCCTTTTTGGGCTGGGTAGTTTCACCCACCACGCCATTTGCATTGCCCATTGCGGGCCTGCGATTTGAATCCACAGTTCACTAGGTCCCTGACGCCACAACCTGAGTTCCTTTTGCCAAAAGCGAACGGGGCTCCATCGAACGCTCCACTCTCCTCCCCGGGACCACGCGAACGCGGGCATCCCCACCAAGGCCCCTTCATCAGGCGGGGACCAAGACATCTTCCAACTGTAGGGAGAGGTGGCCCGGAGCACCCCATCTTGGGAAACTCGACCTCCACCCAAAGGAACAGAGCCCATGGAAAGCGTCAACGACCATTGACCACGCGCTCCCTCTTCGGTCCAACGGCACGCCAGATGACCGGCCCAACGCCTTTCCCGGAGATCTGGCCACACCTCCCGGGTCAGTTCGCCCTGGCCTTCCCAACGCCCGGCTGCACCAACTCTTCCTGCCAAGCCTCCATGCAAATCCATGACTTGCCACGCCGCCCAACCCTCCCAAGCCACACCAAGTTGCCATTCCACCCATGGTCGGCCAGATGCTCCCTCTCCCCAAGTGGAAGCACGGAGTTGGCTCCACGGGGTCCCCGATACCGGAAAACCACCCGTCACTTCACCACCCACCTCTCGCTCGTTCTGGGCAAGCATTCCTACATGAAATAGGGCCAAGAGCATGGCTCCCCCCAGCTTTGTCCATTGTCCGGTACTTGTGTTTGACCTCGAAAACATGCCGCGAAAGACCAACGGATAGGGGCTTCCTAACCCACAAATCGATGGATGGGCATTGGGGGTTGACCTCCGAGAAAATCCTTGTATCTTTGCGGCCCTCGAAGGAAGCGGGTGTGGTGAAATTGGTAGACACGCCAGATTTAGGATCTGGTGCTTCGGCGTGTGGGTTCGAGTCCCTCCACCCGCACTTCTTCGAGGAAAAACCGGCAACCTGATTTCGCAATGAACATCGCCCAAACCTCCCTGGACAACCTCCGTGTTGAGTTGGCCATCACCCTCGCCCAAGAAGACTACACGCCTCGCGTGAACCGGGCCTTGAAGCGACACCAAAAGCAAACCACCATGCCTGGCTTCAGGAAAGGCAAGGTGCCCATGAATCTCGTGCGTCGTCAATACGGTCAATCCGTCTTGGCAGAGGAACTCAACCAAATGTTGAGCGAACTCCTTCAAAAGCACATTCAGGAAAACAAGCTCAACGTGCTGGGCAACCCCATTCCAAGCGAGAACAAAGAGGACGACGGTGACTGGAACAACCCTGGAACCTTCACCTTCCACTACGAGCTGGGATTGGCCCCTGAATTGAGTCTCGAGTTTGGACGCCGCGCCAAGTTCATCCGCCACAAAATCAAAGTCGATAAGGAAGCAATCCAGAAGCAGGTGACCGATTTGCAGCGTCGACACGGCAAAATGTCCGACCCCGACAAGAGCGAATCCAATGACATGCTCCTGGGGAACTTCGTGCAGTTGAACCCCTCTGGAGAAGTTCTGGAAGACGGCATCACCAGCGACAGCACCATCAGCCTCGAGTTCGTCAAAGACAAGAAGACCGTCAAGGCTTTGCTGGGCTTGCAGCCCGGTTCTGCCGTGGACGTTGATCCCCACAAGGTGAGCCGTGGACATGACGACCTCGAGCGGATGTTGGGCATCACAAACGAACAAGCGCAGGACCTCAAAGGGACCTTCCGGTTCACCGTCAAAGAAGTGAAGCGCCTAGAGCCACACGAAGTCAACGCCTCGCTTTTTGACAAGGTGTATGGTGAAGGCGTCGTTACCGATGAAAAGGCGTTCCGCGAGAAGGTGGCCGAAGACCTCGATGGGCACTTTGACCGCGATGCAGAATGGGTGTTCAGACGCCGTTTTGTAGTGGAATTGATTGAGAAAATGAAGGTCGAGCTCCCAGACGTCTTCCTCAAGCGTTGGATCATGTTGACGAACGAGAAGCCGCTCACGCCCGAGCAAGTGGAGGAAGAGTACCCCAGCTATGCCGAGTCTTTGCGGTGGCAAATTCTTCAGCAGACCGTGGCAGAGAAAATCGATTTGCAGGTGTCTTCTGACGACCTCGAGGGAGAGGCCAAACGCATGGTGGGTGCGCAATATGCCCAGTATGGAATGCCTATGGATGAGGAAACCCTTGGAAACGTCGCCAAAAACGTCCTCACCGATGAGAAGGAGCGCCGGCGAATTGCCGATGTTTTGGTCGAGCGCAAGGTGGTCGACGACTTGAAGACGAGGGTCTCAATCTCCGAGAAGCTGGTGAGCTTTGACGAGTTTGGAAAGCTGGCCGCTGAAGTCCGTTGATTCTACCCCAACGGTTGTGAACAACCTCGTTTTCGAGGGACGACGATCGGGTGCGTGGGACGTAATTTGGCCCCACAGAACAGCACCATGAACAACCGCAAAGAATTCCTGAAGTACGCCGTCCACGATCGCGGCATGAGCAGCCACACCGTTGAGGATTACATCTCCAAGACGCATGGGCCCATTGCCGGACCGGACAGCATGACCCGAACTGTGATTGAAGAACGTCCGATGCCCTTTCGCGAGGTGGATGTATTCTCGCGTTTGATGGCCGACCGGATCATCTTCTTGGGCACAGGCGTGGACGATTACATCGCCAACATCATCCAAGCGCAGTTGCTCTTTTTGGAATCCACCGACCCCGGCAAGGACATCCAGATTTACATCAACTCGCCAGGAGGAAGCGTGTACGCTGGGTTGGGCATTTACGACACCATGCAGTACATCCGTCCCGACGTGGCGACCATCTGCACAGGAATGGCTGCCTCGATGGGTGCAGTGCTTCTTTGTGGCGGAGCCGCAGGCAAGCGCACGGGATTGAAGCACAGCCGGGTCATGATCCACCAACCCCTTGGCGGCGCACGTGGCCAAGCATCCGACATTGAAATCACTGCGCGTGAGATCCAAAAGCTCAAGAAAGAGCTCTACGACATCATCGCAACCCACAGCGGCCAGACGTACGACAAAGTATGGGGGGACAGCGACCGCGACTATTGGATGATTGCCGACGAGGCGAAGGAATACGGAATGATTGACGAAGTTTTGGTCCGCACGACCTGATTCTAAGTAATTTCGGGGGCTCACATTTGAACGACATTCCATGTCCGAACAAGACATTCTATGCTCCTTTTGCGGCCGACGAAAGGACGAAGTAGACATCCTGATTGCCGGAGCTACCGGACACATTTGCAACCGTTGCGTCGAGCAAGCGGAGGCCATTGTCATGGAAGAATCCTCTGCCAAAGGGGGAGACACCACAGCCTTGGACTTCACGTTGCGCCGACCTGCGGAGATCAAGACCTACCTCGATGATTTTGTCATCGGTCAAGAGGCGGCAAAGCGGACATTAAGTGTCGCTGTGTACAACCATTACAAGAGGTTGACACATGTACCAAAAGAGGACGCAAGTGACGTGGAACTCGACAAGAGCAACGTCATTTTGGTTGGAGAAACTGGGACTGGAAAGACCCTCCTGGCCAAGACCATCGCCCGGATGCTGGACGTCCCGTTTTGCATCGCCGATGCGACGGTGCTCACGGAGGCCGGCTACGTCGGAGAAGACGTGGAAAGCGTCCTTTCCAGGCTCTTGCAGTCCGCGGACTTTGACGTCGAAGCGGCCGAACGCGGCATCGTCTTCATCGATGAAATTGACAAAATCGCACGGAAAAGCGACAACCCCTCCATCACACGCGATGTCAGCGGGGAGGGCGTGCAACAAGCTCTCCTGAAGTTGCTTGAAGGTACCGATGTTCAGGTGCCACCTCAAGGCGGGCGGAAACACCCTGAACAGAAGCTCATCACTGTGAACACAGCGAACATCCTGTTCATCTGCGGTGGCGCCTTTTCAGGCATGGAAAAGATTGTGGCGCGGAGGCTGCGCAAAAGCACCATTGGCTACGCCACAGCAGGTCAGGTGGTCGAAGAAAGCGAGGCATTGGCCTATGTGGACCCATCAGATTTGAAAGACTTTGGCCTCATCCCCGAGCTTATTGGACGTTTTCCTGTATTGACCGCCTTGCGGCCTTTGAAGAGGGGCGCATTGCGTCGCATCCTCACCGAACCCAAAAATGCCTTGATACGCCAGTACATCAAACTTTTCGCCATGGATGACATTGCCCTGTCCTTCAAGGCAGACGCCCTTGACTTGGTGGTGGAGCACGCCATGGAGCGCAAACTGGGCGCAAGGGGCCTGCGCGGCATATGCGAAGTCATCCTTCGCAATGCCATGTTTGACCTGCCCGGATCCCAGACCAAGAAATTGGAGGTGACGGCCGCTTATGCCCAAGGCCAAATTGACGCCCAATACGCGGCCCACGCCGAGGAAGCGGCCCCGGCACCAAAAGCAAGACCCAAGAACAAACCCAAGAACAATCCGAAGGCCAAGGCATCATGACGATCCGCATGCTCTGGGGCTGGATAATGATGTTGACCCTTGTTCAATGCGGTGCGCCAGACCAGGAAAGAGCCTCTGCGGATGCAGCGGTTTTGAAAGATGTCACCGTCGCGGAATTTGAGGCATTGATCCAGTCCCTTGACGCCCCCTTGCTTTTGGATGTTCGCTCCCCGGAAGAATGGGCTGAGGGACACCTGAAAGGTGCCTCTCACAAGGACTATTGGGGCGACGACGGCTTTGATGGTTGCATGCAGCGCATCCCGAAGGGCCGTCCGGTGTTGGTCTATTGCGCAGGAGGCGGCAGAAGTGGTTTGACGGCAAACGAGCTTCACGCCATGGGCCACCAAGAGGTCTACAACCTGAAAGGTGGCATCACCGGATGGCAAGAGGAAGGAAGGCAAGTGGTGCAAGGTCCCGCAGTGGCTTTTGAAGAGGCCAAAGGTGTGGACCCCTTGTGAATAAAGGGATGCGCAAATGCACGGCGACCCGCCCAAGACCATGCTACTTTAGGAGGCCGAGGTGACTCCTTACGCGTCACCTTTGAACCCAAAAACATCGGCACCGTGGCGGGCAAGGAAACCCCATTGATGAAGCAATACAACCGGATCAAAGCCAAGCATCCGGACACCGTCTTGCTCTTTCGTGTAGGGGACTTCTACGAGACCTTTGGCTCCGATGCCATTGCGGCAACAAAAGTGCTGGACATCGTGCTCACCAAGCGGGGCAACGGCAGTGCCTCTGAAATCGAATTGGCCGGATTCCCTCACCACAGCCTCGACACCTACCTTCCCAAGCTGGTCAAATCAGGGCTCAAGGTGGCGGTCTGCGACCAACTTGAAGACCCCAAGCAAGCCAAGGGTTTGGTCAAAAGGGGCGTGACCGAGCTGGTGACCCCGGGTCTGGTGACCCACGACCACGTGCTTGAAAGCAAGGTCAACCACTTCGTAGCTTCCCTGCATTGGACCCCCAAGGGTGTGGGACTCGCGCTGCTCGATTTGAGCACCGGCGAATTCCAAGCTGCCGAGGGAGACGCTCGGTGGATCGACCGAATCCTCCGGAGTTTGGAACCCAAGGAGTGGCTCCTCGACCGTCGGCACGAAGGCGATGTGCGTGCTTTGTTTGGCGACGACGTTCCGCGTACCACCCTTGAAGATTGGGTGTTCACCCAAGCCTACGCAGAAGAGTGGATCGCCAAGCAATTTGGCACAGGGACGCTGAAGGGG
>TARA_B110000003_G_scaffold121060_1_pt1 | contig 11156 bp, 10 predicted proteins | sample TARA_B110000003 | Tara Oceans TARA_B110000003 (sample SAMEA4396424) | marine metagenome | biome: Westerlies Biome; feature: [SRF] surface water layer (ENVO:00010504); material: water (ENVO:00002006), including particulate matter (ENVO:01000060) such as... | depth 5 m
CTTCCTTAACTGGATAATAATTTACATCAATAACTTTATTTAGATTCCTAGTTATGACTTTTGTTATCTCATAAAGTTTCTGATGATCATATGTTAAATCATCTTTCACAAACTTATTAAGAGCTATAGATGCTAAATTACACACCGCAACTTCATCCGGAGATGTGTACTCAATAATTTCTGTACAGAGGTTAGAAGATTTTATTGTTCCTAGGTTTTTTTGATTAGATTTTTTATTTGCTGCATCTTTATAGAGTATGTATGGATTACCAGTCTCTATCTGTGATTCTAAAATTTCAAACCATAGATCTTGGGCTTTTACTGTTTTTCTAGCTTTCCCTTCTTTCTCAAATTTTTCGTAAAGTTTTTCAAATTCTTCTCCATAGGTTTCATGTAAATCTTTAGCTTCATCAGGAGAGAAAAGAGACCAGTCTTCATTTGATTCCACTCTTTTCATGAAAAGATCAGGAATCCACATGGCATAGAACAAATCTCTTGCCCTAAGTTCCTCTTTACCGTGATTTTTCTTTAATTGAAGAAATTCAAAAATATCAGAATGCCAAGGCTCAATATATATTGCGAAGCTCCCTTTCCTTTTTCCTCCACCCTGATCAACATACCTTGCTGTCATATCAAAATTTCTTAACATAGGAATTATACCATTCGATACTCCATTAGTTCCTTTAATATATGAACCTGTTCCTCTTACATTATGGATGCTTAATCCTATTCCACCAGCTGATTGAGATATTTTTGCACATTGTTTAAGTGTGTCATAAATCCCATCGATAGAATCTTCTTTCATTGTTAATAAGAAACAAGAAGAGAGTTGGGGCTTAGGTGTTCCAGCATTAAAAAGGGTAGGGGTAGCATGAGTAAACCATTTTTCGGAAAGAAGCTTATAAGTCTCAAGCACAGAATCTATATCATCTTTATGAATTCCAATTGCTACTCTCATTAACATGTGTTGTGGTCTTTCAACAACTTTACCATCAAGTTTTAATAGATAAGATTTTTCTAATGTTTTAAAGCCGAAATAGTCATAACTAAAATCTCTATCATAGATTATTGATGAATCTAGTAGTGCTGCATTTTTATTAATTATTCCGTACACGTCTTTAGATAATAAAGAGGCATTCTCTCCTGTTTTGGGGTTTACGTATGTGTAGAGTCTTTTCATAGTACTTGAAAAGGACTTGCTTGTAGTCTTGTGTAAGTTAGAGACAGAAATTCTTGCTGCTAGTGTAGCAAAATCTGGATGTTTTGTTGTTAGTGTTGCCGCTGTTTCAGCTGCTAATTCATCCAATTCCTGGGTTGAGACTCCGTCGTACAAACCATCAATTACTTTTTTCGCAATCTCAATCGTTTTTACAAAGTCAGCGTTTAACCCATAACTTAGCTTTTCAATTCTAGCTGTTATCTTGTCAAATTTTACTGATTCTTTTCTTCCGTCTCTTTTTATTACTAACATACAATTACAAATTTAAAAATCTTCTTCAAGTGAAAATTTTGGTTTATCAGAATCTTCATCATTTTTCAATACCCCAGCTTTTTGATATTCAGCAACTCTCTTCTCAAAAAAGTTTGTCTTTCCTTGTAGAGAAATCATATCCATGAAATCAAAAGGGTTAGTGGAATTATATACTCTTTTACAGTCTAGTTCTACTAACAATCTGTCAGCAACAAACTCTATATATTGACACATCAAATCTGAATTCATTCCAATAAGTTTTACAGGTAATGCGTCAGTAACAAACTCTTTCTCTAAATCAACAGCATCTTTAATAATTTCAGTTACAGTTTCTTTAGGAAGTGTGTTGATAAGATGTTTTGTGTACAAGTGACAAGCGAAGTCACAATGTAAACCTTCATCTCTAGATATTAACTCATTAGAAAAAGTTAGGCCTGGCATTAATCCCCTTTTCTTGAGCCAGAAAATTGAGCAAAAACTTCCTGAGAAGAAGATTCCCTCTACTGCAGCAAATGCGATGAGTCTTTCTGCAAAACTACCATTGTCTATCCATCTTAATGCCCAATCTGCTTTTTTCTTAACACAGTCAAGTGTTTCAATTGCATGAAGCAGAGTGTCTTTCTCCTTAGCGTCATCGACATACGTATCAATCAATAAAGAATAGGTTTCTGAGTGAATATTTTCAATAGCTATCTGAAACCCATAGAAGAACTTCGCTTCTGTATATTGTACATCAGACACAAAGTGTTCAGCTAAGTTCTCATTAACAATACCATCACTTGCTGCAAAGAATGCAAGTACGTGTTTTATGAAGTGTCTTTCTCCATCATTTAGTTCTCCCCAATCCTTAAGGTCTTGACTTAAGTCTATTTCTTCAGCAGTCCAAAAACTTGCTTCAGCCTTTTTATAATATTGCCATATATCATCATGTTCTATAGGAAACAATACAAATCTATCTGCGTTCTCTTGTAGTATTGGCTCTACATTCTGCTCTTTATCTTGCATTTTATTTTAATTTTTTTTTATTCAATAATAAAAAAAAGACAAAAACATCCTCGCCATTACATTAAATGTATTGTAACATAATGACTAAAATACTTTAGTCAATTTAGTGGTCTATAATCTTTGTGTTTGGAAGCTATAATCAAGATAATTTATGTATAAATTTTTCTCTTGATCTAGGCTATACAAATATTATAAAAAGAGTTTAAAATATCAAAACATATCTCAAAGGTTTTTTATTTTTTTCCCATTTTTTTTTAATTTGATTTTTTTGATTTGAATAATAGATATAAAATCATAAATTTGCACTCGTTTTAAACAAAAGAAGATGTACGCAATAGTAGAAATTTCAGGTAAACAATTTAAAGTTGAAAAAAACAAGTTTATCTACACAGATAAAGTTGAACCTAAATCTGGCAAAAAAGTTGAGTTTGATAATGTTTTGTTAATAAGTGATAAGGGAAAAATAAAATTAGGAAAGCCGACTGTAAAAGGTTCAAAGGTTACTGGTGAGGTTCTTTCTCAATTTAAAGATGACAAGGTTATTGTTTTTAAGAAGAAGAGAAGGAAAGGATACAAAGTAAAAAACGGTCACAGACAACAGATGACAAAAATATTAATTAAAGATATAAAATAAGTTATGGCACATAAAAAAGGAGCTGGTAGTTCAAAAAACGGAAGAGAGTCGCATAGTAAAAGGCTTGGTATTAAAATTTTTGGAGGACAAAAAATAATTGCTGGTAATATTATTGTGAGGCAGAGAGGGACTAAGCATCATGCGGGTACTAATGTTGGTATGGGAAAAGACCATACTTTATTTGCCTTATCCGATGGAGTTGTTGCATTTAAAAAAGGAAGAAACAATAGATCTTTTGTATCTGTAGTTCAGGAAAATTAATTTTTCCTTACCAAAAGTTTTTCAAAAAAAATTTTCAAATAATTCATTTGATCTTTATTCGAGGGTATGTTTTTTAAAATATCCATACCTTTAGAATAATACTCCTTTGTTAATTTTTCTGATTTTAAATCAATATTATATTTTTTTAGTAAATGTGTAATAACATTAATTTTTTCTTCTGATTGAGTTTTAATATTTGCCCATTTTTTAATAATAAGTAAATCACCTTGATTAGCTTCTTCTAATAACTTAATCATAAGATAAGTCTTCTTATTTGATATAATATCTCCTCCTATTTTTTTACCAAACTTTTCAGTGCCAAAAGTATCTAAATGATCATCCATAAGTTGAAAGGCTATACCCATTAATTCTCCAGCTTTATAAAGTTTGGAAGTAATCTCATTTTTTTGGTCTGCAATTAATCCACCTAGCTCTAAACTAAATCCAATCAAAACAGCTGTTTTTAATTTTATCATGTTTAAATAATCAGACTCAGAAATATTTTTTTCTTTCTCGAAATTCATATCATATTGTTGACCCTCGCAGACTTTAATTGCTATTTCGTTGAACCTTTTAAGAATTTTTTTAAGGTTGACACTTTCTATATCTTCTAGCATTTTAAATGCAAATATCATCAGTAAATCTCCTGATAAAACACCTATATTTTTATTCCATTTCTCATGTACTGTTTTTTTTCCTCTCCTAAGCGTAGCATTATCCATAATATCATCATGGATTAAAGTAAAATTATGAAAAAACTCAATGGCTATTGACGGTTTAAATATTTTCTCTATTTTTTTGTCAAAAAGTTCAAATCCCAACAAAGAAAGTATTGGCCTTACCCTTTTACTTTTTAAGTTAAGAATATATTGAATTGGTTTATATAATTCTTTTGGTTTACCTGAGATATTAATTTTTTCAATTTCAGAGTTTATTTTATCTATATATTCTTTCTTATCCGTCATACTAAAACTAAATCAATTGTTCTTTTTTCAATATCAGTATCAGTTACTTTAACTCTAATCACTTGACCTAACCTAAATATTTTTTTATTATTTCGCCCAACAATTCTAATTTTTTGGTCATCAAATTCATACCTGTCATCTTTCATGCTTGACATTCTTATTAATCCTTCACAATGATTTTCGACTATTTCACCATACATTCCCCATTCTGTTATTCCAGATATAACTGCTTCAAATTCTTTTCCAATAAAATTTGTCATGTACTCTGCTTGTTTGAACTTAATAGATTCTCTTTCAGCTTTTGTCGCATTGATTTCCATCTTTGAACTGTGTTTACACATAATATCATAATATCTTTTATCTTTTGGATTACTCCCGTTGGTATAATCGCTTATAAGTCGATGAACCATCACATCCGGGAATCTCCTAATAGGTGAGGTGAAATGTGTGTAATGTCTAAAAGATAATCCAAAGTGTTTTTCTTTATTTGTAGAGTACTTTGCTTTTGACATAGATCTTATAGCAAACTTTTCAATAGAAGACTCTTCAGGTTTTCCTTTAATTTTTTTCATTAGATCGTTTAATGAAACTGCTAAGTTTTTTTCATTTGAATTTATTGAGTAGCCATATTGTTTAATGTAATTTTTTAGTTCACTGATCTTCTGCTGTTCAGGGTCTTCATGAATTCTATAAATAAAAGGGAAGGTTTTATTGTGTTTTTTTTCATGATTTATAATAAATTCAGCAACGATTTTATTTGCTAAGAGCATATATTCTTCTACTAATTTATGCGTGTCTTTTCTAACTTTTTTGTAGACCCCAATAGGTTTTTTTTCTTTGTCAAGTTTGAATTTGACTTCGTTGCTTCTAAAGTTAAAAGATCCTGAATCAAATCTGTTTTTTCTGATGTGTTTAGCAACTTTATTTAGCATATTAAGTTTTTCATGAAAAAGGCCATTAGTATTATCGATTGATTCTTGAGCATCTTCGTAAGTAAATCTTTTTTTAGAGTGGATAATAGTTCTCCCAACCCAAGAGCTTATAATTTTAAATTTTTCATCCATTTTAATTAATACTGAGAAAGTTAATCTGTCAATATTGGGTTTTAGAGAACATAAGTTATTTGATAGTTTTTCTGGTAACATAGGAATAGTCCTATCTACAAGGTAAATTGATGTAGCTCGTTTTTCTGCCTCATTATTTATTTGTGTTCTATTATTAAAAAAATGAGAAACATCAGCTATATGAATTCCAATATTATAAAAGCCATCTTTTTTTTCAATTGATAGTGCGTCATCAAAATCTTTTGCATCATCAGGATCTATTGTAAATGAGTCAAGGTGTCTTAGATCTTTTCTATTATTAATTTCTTTTTCAGATATCTTTTCATCAAGCTTTTCTGTTTCTACTATTACATCATTTGGAAATTTTACGGGTAAATTAAAGTCATATATTATAGAATTTATTTCTGTTTCATTTTTTCCACTTTCACCAATACATTTGATTATTTTGGCTTCAGGTTTTTTATTTGAATTTCCCCAGTTAATTACCTTAGCTATATATTTTTTGTTTTTTGAAAAGTTTTCATTCTTCTTTTTCCTTACAAAAAAATCTACAAAAATTTTTTTGTTTTTAGGAATAAAAAAAGCGAATCCCTTACTGTCTTCAACCATGCCAATAAACTCAGTAGATTTTCTTTCTAAAATTTTTATTACCTCTCCTTCTATGTTTTTGCTGGAAAAATTATCAGATATTTTTAATTCTACTTTGTCTCCATGGATAGCACCTCTCATGAATCTACTTTTTATCTTTATGTCTTCAGAAAATTCGTCAGTAGTTACGAAAGCATATTTCCTGTTAACATGGTCAACAATACCACTTAAGGTATTTCTATTTAACTTTTTATCTTTCTTTTTTCTTTTTTTAAATTTCATTTTATAAGATTTTAAACTTGAAGGTGTCAGAAAGGTTTTTAATTAAAATTTTTTCTACATCATCTGAAGAGATTTTATAATTTATCTCTTTATCTATCGATGTAACATCTTTACCCTGGATGCCACATGGAATAATATTTTTAAAATATTTTAAGTCAGTATTCACATTTAAAGCAAGGCCATGCATTGTTACCCACCTACTAGTTTTAACTCCCATAGCACAGATTTTTTTTGGAGAACCACTTCTCTGATTTACCCAAACTCCTGTTAGCCCATCTACTCTACCTGCTTTAATTTTTAATTCTTTTAATGTTAAAATAACGGATTCCTCTAATAATCTTAAGTACTTATGAATATCAGTAAAAAAATTTTCTAAATCTAATATAGGATATATAACTATTTGCCCTGGTCCATGATAAGTTATGTCTCCTCCTCTATTGATTTTATAAAAACTTAGGTTTTCTTTTTTTATAAAATTTTTATCTATTAATAGGTTATCCTCATCTCCACTTCTTCCAAGAGTATATACGTGGGGATGTGAACAGGTTAAAATATAGTTTTCTGTTTGTTCAAGTTTATTGTTTTTTCGATTATCTATTTTAGTATCAATAATTTTTTTAAAAATTTTTTCCTGTTTATCCCAAGCTTTTTTGTAGTCAATGTGACCTAGTTTTAAGATTTTAACTTCTTTGTTTATTAGATTGTTCAAGACGATTAGAAATTTAAGAAGTTTATTCTTTTAAGAATAAATTCCTATCATAAATCAATTTACCATTTATATTCCATTCCTTACTAATAAATGATTCACTAAAATTAAAAGCTGATTCTTCATATTTAATTTCCCTTTTCTTCTTTCCTGAATTGTAATATTCTGTCCAGATACCGACTGGTTTATCAAATTCATATTCTCCTTTAGCTGCAACGGTACCGTTTTCATAAAAAGCATAGTAAACACCATTTTTTTCACCAAATTTTATTGGTATTATATCTCTTAGATTTTTTTTATCTCTATCCCAAAATGATCTAATTGATTCATAATACCACCCTAGAGAAAACATTTCTTTATCTTGTAAAATATCAGACCTATTTAAACGAACCCACCTGTTTTGTTTAAGTCCATAATAAAACATTCCTTCTTCAATAATTTGCTCACCTAATCTTTTTTTGTAGGGTCCATGCATCATGACTGCATCATCAATAATTTTTTTTGATCTTATTATTTTCTTTTTCTTTTTATCGTAAAAATAAATTTCTTGAGCATATTCATTTTTTATTTCAGGTTCTTTTATATAGTGGAAATTCTCATATATTAAATTCCTTCCACTTGAGGACCTTATAAATCCCTTTTTAGTTTTAATTCCAAAATATACATTCCTTTTTTTTTTCTTTTTTTTGTCTATCATTAATGTATCTTCCTCTTCTTGAAATAAGAGGTCAGTGGAAGATATAGTGTCCACATTTAATCGAAACAGATCCTGAGATAATATTTGAATATGAGATGATAAAAACAGGGATATAAAAACAAAAAATATTTTTCTCATATCTTTAAAACGATATTTTAGCTAAAAAATTATTTAGATAAAATATCTAGGCTCCTTTTAACAAAGCTAGTTAACTCTGAACCAGTTAACATATTCTGAGATAAAAGAGCTAAATCATAAAGCTGAGAAGCCATTTTTTCTTTTGTCTTAGAAGTTTTTGCCTTTAAAATCTTTTCGATTGTTTTATGGTTTCCGTTTATATTAACTGCAATCATTTCACCTGGTCCACCCATCATCATAGGATTTCCACCACCACTTGTCTTAGCCATATCTTGCATTCTCCTAAAAAATTCAGGTAATGTTATTGATACTGGACTGTCTTGAGGGCTTAATGCTTCTACACTAACAACAGTTGATTTATTATTAATAATTTTATCAAAAATCCCCTTAAGCTTTTCTTTATCTTTATCAGAGATTACAGTTTCTTTTTTATCTCCTTTATCTATTAGTTTATCAAGTATATCTGAGTCAACTCTTTTAATTTGTACTTTATCTAGTTTCTGTTCTAGATGATTTATATAGTGACTATCAATGACATTATTAAATATTACAACATCATAATTTCTGTTTTTAGCATCTTGGATAAATGAATCTTGTTTATCTATATCAGATGTATATAAAATAATATGATTTTTATCTTTATCCTTTTGTGTCTTTGAAATATGTTTTTTGTATTCATCAATAGTTCTCATCTTCCCGTCAACACTTTCAAATAAAGCTAATGATTCTACTTTTTCATAAAATTTTTCTTCTGATATCATTCCATACTTCACAAATAAGTTTATGTCTTTCCATTTATTATCAAACTCTTTTCTTTCATCTTTAAATAACTCGTTAAGTTTATCGGCTACTTTTTTTGTTATATATGTGTTTATTTTTTTCACATTACCGTCTGATTGAAGATAACTTCTAGATACATTTAAGGGTATATCTGGTGAATCAATGATACCGTGGAGAAGCATTAGAAACTCTGGTACAACATCCTTTACTTCGTCAGTAATAAAAACTTGTCTTGAGTATAATTGTATTTTGTTTTTTTGAACCTCAAAATCATTTTTAATTTTTGGAAAGTATAGGATCCCTGTTAAATTGAAAGGGTAGTCAACATTAAGATGAATCCAGAATAATGGTTCTTCAGAGAAAGGATATAATTCCTTATAAAAAGCTTTATAATCATCATCAGTTAAATCTTTTGGGCTTTTGTTCCAAATAGGGCTAGGGTTATTTACTATATTATCAACTTTAACTGTCTTATGTTTTGGTTTACCTTCTTTATCCTTACCATCCTCTACAGATTCATCTTTTTGACCAAACTTTATTTCTACAGGTAAAAATTTGCAGTATCTATTTAATATTTCATTGACTTTAGATTCTTCTAAAAACTCTTTTGAATCATCGTTAATGTGTAAAATCACTTCCGTACCCCTTTCTTTTTTATCAGATTCTTTTATCTCAAACTCAGTATTCCCATCACATTTCCAGTAGGCAGCTTTTTTATTTTTAATGTACGACTTCGATTTTATTTCAACATATGATGAGACCATAAATGCTGAGTAAAACCCTAATCCAAAATGACCAATAATCTGTTGAGAATCTCCTTTTTCTTTATATTTTTCTACGAACTCTGTAGCACCAGAGAAAGCAATTTGATTTATATATTTTTTAATTTCTTCTGCTGACATTCCAATTCCTTTATCTGAAATTGTAATGGTTTTTTTCTTTTTGTCTAGAATTACTTCAATTTTTAAATCACCTATTTCTTCTTTGAGCTCACCCATTTGAGATAGGCTTTTAATTTTTTGTGTTGCATCTACTGCATTAGATACTAACTCTCTTAAAAATATATCTTGGTCTGAGTATAAGAATTTCTTAATTATTGGAAATATATTCTCTGTGTTAATTGATATGTTACCTTTTTCTTTCACGTCTATATAAATTTTATCTTATCCTTTCTGATTCTCTGACTAATAACTCATCTTTTCTAATAAATCTGTTAGATAGAAAATTCAAAAATATCGCCAAAAATATTAAATAAAATGAAATAAGAAAACTGATTTTATCATTGATATTTAAATAGAGTTCATTGTAGAATACTTGATATAAGAAAAAGAAAACTACAACAGATGTTAACATCGCATTTATTGTTCCAATTTTAATTTGAGTTAATCGGTTATTATAACTAAATATAGAGTATACAGCTAAAACACAACATGTTATTAAAATTATCCCAATATAAAAATAGTCGTTTACTGTTCCGTTATTTCCATTATCTAAGAAAGCACTGGATATATATCCTGTTACTATTATGTCAACAGAATCAGAATCTTTCATCTCTATTTTTTGCCAAACAGGAAAAAAAAAGGTTGATGATAATGTTACAATAAATAAGAAAAGGAATATTGTTTGGATTCTCTGAATCATGACCGTATTTTGTACAAAGAAAAATAAAATGATTTAAAAAGTGAGATATTTTATTGATATATCATATTTTGGAAAAAATTATCATGGCTGGCAAATTCAAGAAAACGCAATAACAGTTCAAGAGATACTTGATAAATCTTTGTCTACTATTCTAAAGACAGAAATTAAATCTTTAGGTAGTGGTAGAACAGATACTGGGGTTCACGCCATGTCTCAGGTTGCCCACTTTGATTTTAATGGTAATATCATAGAAAATTTTCTTTATAGAATAAATTCTTTATTACCTAGGGATATTTCTATAAACTCTATTAATGGAGTTAAAGAAAATGTAAGCGCAAGGTTTGATGCAATTTCAAGAGAATACATATATAAAATTCATACTAAAAAATCACCTTTTTTAAATGATTACTCTTATTATTATAAAAGCGATATTGATATTGAATTATTAAATAAGGCTTGTGATATAATTAAAAAGTTTAAAGACTTTCAAACTTTTTCAAAAGTAAAAACAGATGTTAATAATTATAATTGTAATGTATCTTACGCTGCTATAGAAAAAAAAAATAATTCTTATTTTTTTAAAGTAACTTCAAATAGGTTTTTGAGAGGTATGGTAAGAGCTATAATGGGAACACTTTTTGAAATCAATGAGAATAAAATTGAATTAGAGTTTTTAGAGGATATTATTATAAAAAAAGAGAGAAAATTAGCAGGTCCTTCTGTGCCTGCTCATGGACTATATCTTAACAAGGTTTTATATGAAGAAGATATATACTTATGAGTGAAAGTAATATAAGTGGAAATTTATTTGACTTAAAAATTTTAAAACGTCTCTTAGTTTTTTGTAGGCCTTATATTAAGGTTTTCTATATTCTTGTAATATTAACTTTAAGTTTATCTGTCTTACAACCTATTAGACCATAC
>TARA_B110000003_G_scaffold26994_2_pt1 | contig 11139 bp, 9 predicted proteins | sample TARA_B110000003 | Tara Oceans TARA_B110000003 (sample SAMEA4396424) | marine metagenome | biome: Westerlies Biome; feature: [SRF] surface water layer (ENVO:00010504); material: water (ENVO:00002006), including particulate matter (ENVO:01000060) such as... | depth 5 m
TATCCCTCAAATGCTAAGAGACTTTGCTGGTTTGAACTTAAAAGAACAGATAGCTTTAGTTGGGATGGGTTCAAAATTTGAGTTATGGAATCTAGATAATTGGGAAAAAAAACAATCTGGTCTTCAGATTTCAGGTGAAGATTTAATTGAAGATCTTCCAATCAGTTTAGAGGAGATACCATTTTGATCAACGCCACTCATGAAGCGGTAATGGTTGATGAGGTACTAGAGAATCTCATCTTTAAAGAAAATGGAAAATATGTCGATTGTACGTTTGGAGCTGGAGGACACTCATTAGAGATTCTAAAAAAATTAGATAAGAATGGAAGACTCGTTTCTATAGAGAAAGATAAATCTGCTACCTTAAACTTGTCTAGTGATTTCACTGAAGATGGAAGATTCAAATTAGTTCATGATTCATTCTCAAATTTAGATAAGATTTTTGATGCAGAAGAGATAGACGGAATTTTAATTGACCTAGGTATCTCTTCAACACAACTGGATGACCCTAACAGAGGTTTTAGCTTTCAATCTAATGGACCCTTAGACATGAGAATAGATACTTCAAAAGGTTTAACCGCAGCCGAGTGGATCAATACAGCAACAAAAAAAGAAATAGAAGATGTCCTTTGGTTTTTAGGACAAGAAAGGGCTTCAAGAAAGATAGCCTCTAAGATTTGTGAAGTAAGGAAAAAAAGCTCGATAGAGTCTACCAAGGAATTATCAGATCTTATACTTTCCTGTGTTTTCAAGAGATCAAAAAAACATCCTGCCACTAATTCATTTAGAGCTATAAGAATGTTTATAAATCACGAAATAGAAGAACTTCAAAAGGTTTTAGAAGTTTCAAGTTATGTCTTGTGTTGTGGTGGAAGGTTGGCCGTTATTAGCTTTCATTCTATGGAAGATAGAATAGTAAAAAGATTTTTTCAAGGCAAGGATAGAATAAATTCAAATACAAAGTTCCAATACTTCAAAGATAAATTCTTAAAGCCTACCACCAGTGAAATAAAATCTAACCCTAGAAGTAGAAGTGCAATTCTTAGAGTGGCAGAAAAGATATGATTTCAATGAATCAATTATTAGTCTTACTGTTTTTAATGATCTTAACTTTTATCAGCTGTTATGCTGTTATATTTCAGACTTATGAATACAGAAAATCTTTTGCAATATTGGAGGATTTAAAATTAGAAAAAGAAGATCTATCATTCCAATCTAATATTCTTCTAGAAGAGGTTAAATATTTTAAAAATCACATATCCTTAAGAAAATTTGCTTCTGAGAGTTTAGGAATGACTATTCCTAATTCAAAAAATAGCATATATATTTTAAGAGAATTTAAAAAATGAAAATTTATATTTTATTTTTTTTCTTAATCACTTCAGCTTGCTCTCAATATAGTACTTCTTCTAATCAACCTATTAACTTTAAATATTCTAAAGAAATTATTTCTAATTTAGATAGTTTAGAGCCAAAAATTTCTGATCATTTATTTAATACACAACGAGATAGAAAAAAAGAAATATTTTCAAATTCATGGGTATCTTTTATTAAAGCTAACCAAGAATTTAATAATGAAATAGTTGTTGAGATTAAAGAACATCAACCAATTGCTATTTTAAGTAATAATAGATTTCTCACCCAATCCGGAAGAATTATTAGCCCTCAAGATCATATAAAAGATTTAAGACTAATCTCAATTTTAGGTTCTGATGAGGAGCTAAGTTATTTATTAAGCTATGCAAGGCTGATGCAAAATGTTTTGAATTTAAAAGGTGATTATGTAAAAAACTTTAATCATATTGGTTCAAATTTCATAGAAGTAGAGGACAACCAGGGTACTAAGTATAGTTTTACTAAAGGGGATTTCCGGGTTCAGCTCGAGCGTCTCGAGCAATTTATACTGTTCGAGCTGAACTCAGGAAAAATTGATAATAGCAGATATATAGATTTGAGGTATAAAAATGCTATAGCAGTTAGTGATAAAAAAATGGAGAAGAGGATATGAGTAATGTAAGCAGAAACGAAATGCTTGTAGGGGTTGATATAGGAACCTCTAAAGTAGTTGCAATTGTTGCAGAAGCTAGAGGATCTCAGATAGAAATAATAGGATTGGGCACTCATGCTTCTAAAGGATTAAAGAATGGAGTTGTAGTTGACATAGAGTCTACTACTACTGCTATTAAAAAATCTATTGAAGAAGCGGAGAGTATGGCTGGTTGCCATATAGGTTCTTGTTATGTCGGTATTTCTGGAAGTCATATTAGAGGTTTGAACTCGGAGGGAGTAGTCCCGATAAGAGATGGGGAAGTAAAGTTCACTGATGTTGATCGTGTAATAGAAACTGCACAAGCAATGGCTATACCTGCAGATCAAAGGCTTCTTCATGTTCTTCCTAGAGATTACATAATAGATAAACAAGATGGTATAAAAGAGCCACTAGGTATGGCTGGTTCTAGGCTAGAAGCTAAAGTTCATTTAGTAACATGTAGTGAAAATTCTTCTCAAAATATACATAAGTGTATCAGCGCATCAGGATTGGATGTAGAAGCTTTTGTTTTAGAACAGCTTGCTTCCAGTTATTCTGTTCTGACTGAAGATGAAAGGAATCTTGGTGTATGTCTAATAGACATAGGAGGTGGAACAACAGACATTGCAGTTTTTGTTGATGGATCTATATGCTTTACTGATGTGATTCCAATAGCAGGTGATCATGTGACTAATGATATTGCTCAAGCCTTAAGAACACCTCCAACTCAGGCAGAAACTATTAAGCAAAGATATGGATGTGCTGTGAGTTCGATGACAAGGCCTGAAGAAATTATGATGGTTCCTGGAATGGGGGGTAGACCAGAAAGAGAGTTATCTCGTCAGGCTTTAGCTGATGTCTTAGAAAGAAGATATGTAGAAATCTTTAGTATGGCTCAACAAAAACTGAGTTTAAGTGGTTTTGATGAATTAATACCTGCTGGGATCGTTTTAACAGGTGGAGCTTCTAAGATAGAAGGAGCAACAGAATTAGCCGAAGAAATCTTTCATTCTCCAGTCAGAATGGGTTCTCCTCATTCAGTAGAAGGTTTTTCTGAAATAATAAATAATCCTATTTATGCCACATCAGTTGGACTTCTTCTTTATGGCAAAAAACAGATGCAAGAAGATCATTTAAATTATATCCATAGAGATAAAAATATTTTAAACAGAATTTCTAGATGGTTCGGTGGAAATCTATAACAATTAATTAAAAAAGAGGTTGATTATGAGTGAATGGGAAATTATTGAAGAAGTTAAAGGCAATGCTTCTATAAGAGTTATAGGTGTTGGAGGTGGCGGAGGCAATGCGGTTCAACATATGGTGGAATGTGGAATAGAAGGTGCTGAATTTATTTCTATAAACACCGATAAACAAGCATTAGATAAGAATGATGCCAGTACCAAATTAATCCTTGGAATGGAAATCACTGATGGTCTGGGAGCTGGAGCAAACCCCGCAATAGGAAGAGAAGCAGCCCTTGAAGATAGAGATAAACTTCGAGATATGCTTAAAGGTACAGATATGGTGTTCATTACAGCAGGAATGGGCGGAGGAACAGGTACTGGAGCGGCTCCTATAGTGGCTCAAGTTGCAAAGGAACTAGGTATTTTAACTGTAGCAGTAGTAACGAAACCTTTCGAGTTAGAAGGTGCAAAGAGAATGAAAATTGCCCAAGAGGGTATTAAAGAGCTAGTTGAAGAGGTTGACTCGTTAATCACAATACCAAACCAAAAACTCTTAGAAGTCCTTGGAGAAGATTGCAGTATGCTAGAAGCATTCAAGCAAGCTAATGATGTTCTTGGTGGAGCGGTTCGAGGTATATCAGATATTATTATTAGACCAGGTTTGATAAATGTAGATTTTGCTGACGTTAAGACTGTAATGTCCGAGAAAGGTACTGCAATGATGGGTACAGGAACTTCAAGTGGACCTGATAGGGCCAGAATAGCTGCTGAACAGGCTATAGCTAGTAAGCTACTTGAGGATATCAGTCTTAAAGATGCAAAAGGAGTATTAGTAAATATAACAGCAGGTCCAGAACTTTCCTTAGGAGAGATTAAAGCAGTTGGAGATTGCATTAATGAATTTGCTTCTCCTGAGGCTATCATAGTAACTGGAACAGTTTTAGATGAATCTTCCTCAAATGATTTGACAGTAACGGTTATTGCAACGGGTTTAAACTCATCTGTTCAAACAGCTTCTAATAAACCTCAAAGTTTAAGTTCTGTTCACGAAAGGAAACCGCTTCCTTTAAGTGATGCCGCTAAACAACTCTTAGAGAATCCACCTTTGGTTGAGAAAGCTTTAAAAAAAGAAACAGGTAATGATGAATATCTTGATATACCGTCTTTTGTAAGAACCCAGTTAGATTAATTAGGAGATCATGTCTAACAGGATTGTCTATTCTTCTGGAAGAATAGTATTTATCCAATTAATAATTCTTTTAGGATTTTGTGCTCTTATTGGAAGACTAATATATCTTCAAATTTATCAAGATGTATTTCTCAATGATCAGGTTCTTTCTAGATTAGATTCTAATTATTCTCTTTTAGCACCTAGGGGTAGAATCTTAGATAGGAATAATGAGGTTTTAGCTCTAGATGTAAAAGGATACAGCGTTGGTATAGATTTTTCTTTTTTTTTATACGACAAGAAAAATATAGAAGATATTTCAGATATTTTAAATCAAGATTCTCACATTTTACTGAATGATCTTAACAATAAATATTCAGGTTATAAGGAAATCAGTAGAAATATCAATGATGCAAAAAAAGAATCAATTAAAAATCTCAAGATTCCTGGTATTTACTTTAGAGAGAACTTAAGAAGAAGCTATCCAGAAAAAAATATTACTTCTCATGTTGTTGGTTTAACAGATATAGATAGAAAGGGTATTCAAGGGACTGAACTTGTATTTCATAACGAGCTTCTTGGAGAAGAGGGCAGTTTTCAAGGCATAAAGGGTGCAAGAAATAGCAAGCTTTCAGGTAAAAGAGTTGAGGCTAAATCCGGCAAAGATATAAAACTCACTATAGACATAACCATTCAATCAATTGCTTATCATGAACTTGATAAATCTATAAAGAAATATAAAGCAGACGCAGGATCAGTAGTAATTATTGAACCAAAATCTGGAGATATTCTTGCTTTAGTAAATCATCCTTCTTTTGATCCTTTGGATAGAAGATATCTGAAGGATATGTCTAAACTCAGGAACAGAGCAGCAATTGATGTCTTTGAGCCAGGCTCAGTCCTCAAACCCCTAGCTATGTCTGCAATATTAGAATCTGGTAAGGTAAATGAGATACAAACAATCAATACTTCTCCTGGGTGGATAGAGTTTGAAGGTTATAAAACAAGTGATTTTAGAGATTATGGCAAACTTAGTCTTTCAGAAATTATCTCTTATTCGAGTAACGTTGGCATGATTAAACTTTGCCAAGATCAAAATATCGATCATCTCTTAGAATATTACAAAAAATTTGGTATTGGAAGATATCCAACTTCTATCATGCTTCCTGCAAGAGAAGGTTTCCTTCCTAATTCATCTCAAGTCACGTCCAGAGATAAAGTTAGCTCTTGTTATGGTTATGGAATGACATTATCCGCACTGCAGATTGCTCAGGCATACTCTGTATTTGCCAATCAAGGTAACTTCATTGAATTAAATCTATTTAAAGAAAATTCTTTTGATGAACCATTAAATGAAAGAATTATTGATCAAAAAACTAATCAAAAGATAGTAGAAATGCTAGTGCAAACTGTAAATGGAAAAGGTGGGACTGCTTCAAAAGCACGTCTGCTCAATAGGGTTGTTGCTGGTAAGACTGGCACTGCAAAAGAGACAATGGAAGCCGAAACTACTTATACAGGAACATTTGCAGGTTTCGTTCCACATGATAAACCGGAATATTTAGCAGTAGTAGTTTTGCATGGTCTTTCAGGTGAAGATTATTCTGGAGGCAAAGTTTCAGCCCCAACATTTTCTAGCATTATGCAACAAATCTTCTTATCCAAAGATCTTGAGATATAAATGAAGTCTTCTAAATTTCTATCTGAACTCAAAAATTTAAAGCACTTTAAAGATATTGAAATTTCAAGCCTCCATCTAGATAGCCGATCTCTGACTGTAGGAGGTTTATTTTTTGCAATTAAAGGTCATGATACGGATGGCGGCGATTATATAGATTCAGCGATAGAAAACGGAGCAGTCCTGATTGTTTCAGATAATGAAAGAAAAAAAGATGATAAAAATGTAATTTATTTTAAAGATCTAAGGAAGTATATAGGTCTATTTTCATCAAGATTTTATAACAATCCAAGCTCTCAGATAAAAACTATTTGTGTTACTGGAACAAATGGAAAAACAACAACAGTTGAAACTTTATCTTCCATAAGTAATCTCTTAGGTATGAAAAGTGGTTATATGAGTACAATTAGCTCTTCTCTCGATGGCAATCATGTTGAAGAATCAACCTTAACAACCCCTAATCCAATTCACATCAATAGCTTCTTACAAGATGCTATTGAAAATGACATTAAATTAATTGCAATGGAGGCATCGTCACACGGCTTAGATCAGAATAGACTTTCTGGTATAGAAATAGATTACGCCATTCTTACAAGTTTTTCTCAAGATCATTTGGACTATCATGGGAGTTTAGAAAATTATAAAGAAGCTAAAAGAAAACTTTTTTTAGATTTATCACCAATAAATAATATTATTTGTATAGATAGTGACTTTGGAGAAAGCCTCTACAGAGATTTAAAAATTCTAAATAAAAATACGTTTAGCGTTTCCATTAAGAAAGAAGCTGATTTTCAAGCAACTTTTAAAGATTCTGAAATTGGATTGGATGTAAGCCTTAAGGCTCTTAATCAAGAACTACATTTTAAACTAGGGACAATTTCTAGATATCTCGCTTCTAATATAATTTGTTCCCTTGCTGTATTGGCATTGGATGGCAGAAATCTTAAAGACATTGCATCTATTTCAACAGAGATTAAATTACCTCCAGGAAGATTAGAAGCAATACATAAAGATAACAATATAGTTTATATAGATTATGCTCATACTCCAGAGGCACTTGAGTATGCCTTGAGAGAGGTCAAGAGAAGACATAAAGGTTCTATTTGTTGTTTATTTGGATGCGGAGGAGAACGTGATAAACAGAAAAGATCTTTGATGGGAGGGATTGCAGAAAAATACTCTGATAAGTTAATTCTCACAAACGATAACCCAAGAAATGAAGATCAGAACAAAATAATAAACGATATTCTTTCTGGAATAAAACTAAAGAAAGATATATTGATAGAATTAAACAGAGAGAAAGCTATAAAAAAAGCCTTAAAAGATTTTAGATTTAATGATGAAGAAAATGTTTTATTAATTGCTGGAAAGGGTCATGAATCTTATCAAGAAATAAAAAATGAACGTAATTTCTTTAATGATAAGAATGTAGTGAATGAAATTTTGAAGAAGATATAGATTATGCATTTAAAGCAATTGGCTAATATCGTAAATGGTAAATTGGTAGGTAAATCAATTGACTTTGAGGGGTTTAGTATCGACACCCGGTCAATTAGTAATAATCAAATATATATTGCTCTAATAGGTAAAAATTTTGATGGGCATAGATTTTTGGAAGAAGCACAGTTAAAAGGTGCAGCTGCCGTTATAGTTAATAAATTAGATCAATTGGATATTCCTCAACTCGTTGTAGATGATACCCTCGGTTTTATCAAGGAAGTGGCAAATCACAATAGAACGCAATACGAAGGAAAAATGATTGGTATTACCGGAACCAATGGAAAGACAAGTACAAAACAAATTACATATAGTCTTCTTGATAACAATGGAACCTGCCATAAAACTACAGGAAATATGAATAATCAGATTGGAGTTCCTTTTTCTTTATTGAGTCTAGAAAATCATCACCATTATTCTGTAATTGAGATGGGAACCAGTGAACCAGGTGAAATAGAAGTATTAACTAATCATGTAAGGCCGGATATAGCGGCAATTACCAATGTATCTATGGGTCATTTAGAGGGCCTTACAGATACTGATTGCATTGCTTCAGAAAAAGGAAATATTCTAGATTTTCACACAGATCTTGGAGTTGCTTTCTTACCTAGCGATTCAGATTATCTGGACGAATGGAAAAAAAGTACTAATGCAAAAGATATTCTGACCTTTGGTTTTGATAAATACTCCGATTTTAGAGTTTCAGATATCAATATAAATGTAGAAAATAACCTTACCAACTTTAGATTTTCTTTTGATGGTCAAAATGAAGAGTTAGTAATAAATGGTATAGGGAGTCACAATGCTTTAAATGCAACTCTATCCTCTGGGATTGCTATTTATTGTGGAGAGGGTATTGATAAAATAGCTGAAAGGTTGACCTCTGTTGAATTGCCACAAAGAAGATTATCAGTTTTTAGATCTTTATATAATTCAATTTTAATAGATGATACCTATAACTCTAATCCTGCTTCTTTAATAAATGCTCTTGACTCAATTCAAGAATCAACAAAAAAGAAAATCTGTGTACTTGGTGTGATGAAGGAGTTAGGAGAAAGATCTGTAGAAATTCATCAAGAAATGTATGACTATGCCAATGAAATAACTGACCAAATTTTGTTAGTTGGAGATATCTGGACTTCAATTGACGTAGATAAAACAGATTCTGTTTTAATTTTTGATGACCATGAAGAAATATATGACTACTTAGTTTCAGTATTAGATGAGAACACTATATTATTAGTAAAGGGATCAAGGTCAACAAGAATGGACCTTATTGCCGATAAATTAAAACTATAAATGCTATTACCTTTATTTGAATATCTGACAGAGTTTTTTGGACCATTTCGTGTTGTCGAATTTTTGTCTACAAGAGCTATTTTGGCAACCTTAACGTCTTTACTTTTTTCATTAATTTTAGGGCCAAGGTTTATAAATAAAATGAAAGATATACAAGTAGGTCAAGTAATAAGAAAGGAAGGCCCTAACTCGCACCTCTCTAAACAAGGAACCCCAACAATGGGTGGAACATTAATACTAAGTTCAATTTTCTTAAGTGTGATTTTGTGGGGAGACTTAGAAAATAGATACTTATGGGTAGCATTTTTAACTGCAATGTCTTTTGGCGTGCTTGGATGGATAGATGATCGCTTAAAAATTAAATATAAATCTAGCGATGGATTATCAGCTACTAACAAAATTTTTTGGCAGTCAATTATTGCCATTCTCGCATGTTCCTATCTTTATTTAACCCAGGAAAATATTGCAGAAACTAGTTTGATAGTTCCATTCTTTAAAGATGTCTCAATTCCACTTGGCATTGGTTTCATCTTCCTCTCTTACTTTGTGATAATTGGAACAAGTAATGCTGTAAATCTAACAGATGGACTTGATGGGCTCGCGATCTTGCCATGCGTAATGGTTGCCGCAGGACTTGGCATAATAGGTTATTTAGCAGGCAATATAATTTATTCAGATTTTCTTAATATTCCTTATCTTCCTGGAACAGGTGAAATGATTGTATTTTGTGGTGCTCTAGTGGGAGCAGGTATTGGATTTTTATGGTTCAACACCTATCCAGCACAGGTTTTTATGGGTGATGTAGGTTCTCTTTCATTAGGAGCCGCATTAGGCATTGTTACAGTTATTATCAGACATGAATATGTTTTATTAATTATGGGTGGTTTATTTGTCATAGAGGCATTATCAGTTATTGTTCAAGTAGCTTCATTTAAATTAACAGGTAAACGGGTTTTTAATATGGCCCCTTTGCATCATCACTATGAATTAAAGGGTTGGCCTGAACCAAGAGTCATTGTTAGATTCTGGATAATTACATTTATGCTTGTTTTGCTTGGTTTAGCTCTTCTTAGATTAAGATAATAGGGTGAAAGGGAAACTTCCGTTAGTTATTGGTCTCGGCACAACTGGCTCCTCGCTTATAAATTATTTATCAAATTTTCACGAAGAAATTTTTTTGATAGAAGATACAGAAGCAAATATCAATCTTGACAAGATTAATCAAAAAAATTTAAACATTAATGTTAATCCATTGCTTAGTAATGACTTATTTTTAAAGATATCAAAGATATATCCTAGCCCAGGAGTATCTTTGAACCATGAGATTTTTGAACTTGCAAAAAGAAATCAAGTTCCGATTTCTTCAGATATTCAAGAATTTTTGGAAAAACATAAAAGCATTAAAATATTAGTTACGGGTACAAATGGAAAGACCTCAACCTGTCTTTATATTAAACATTTAATGGAGTTCCTTTTCCCTAAATTAAAGATTAATGCTTTGGGAAACATAGGTGAACCCGTTCTGGATTTTATTAATGAAGAAATTGATGTATCAATTATAGAAATTTCAAGCTTTCAGCTTGAATTATTGAATGAAATTGAATTTGAAATAGGTTTGTTGCTCAATATAGAACAAGATCATCTAGATAGGCATGATACTTTTGAGAACTATAAGGAGATCAAAGAAAAGGTTTTAAAAAACTCTACTTTCAATATCTCTTTCGATAAGAATAATTATTTTGATAAGAATTTTAAAAATTATAATCAACTAAAACTACCTAGAAATTTCTTAAAGTCATCAGTTTTTTCAAATTGGCCATTGCATGATATTCAAAATTTAAAAGCAAGTATTGAAGTCTTAAAAGTGTTTATAGCTAATTTTAAATCAGTAGATTTAAATGACGATGATTTCTATTTAAAAATTCAAAAAAGCTTTAAAAATTTTACAAAGTTACCTCATAGGTTTGAATTTATAAATTCATTCAAGGGAATAAACTTCATTAATGATTCTAAGGCTACTAATCTTGATGCCATGATCAAAGCTGTCAATTCAGTTAATCATCAAAGAAAAGATCATAGCATTCATCTAATTTGTGGTGGAGATTTGAAAGGACAGGATATCCTTAATACAGATCTGTCAGACTTAAAAAATGTAAAAAATATATGTATTTATGGAAAGGATAAAGAGATAATTTTTGATTCCATTCATGAATATTCCAATTGTTGTATAGAAAAAGATTTAGATACAGCATTTAAAAATACTTTATCAAAAGCCAAAATA
>TARA_B110000003_G_scaffold215780_2_pt1 | contig 11132 bp, 10 predicted proteins | sample TARA_B110000003 | Tara Oceans TARA_B110000003 (sample SAMEA4396424) | marine metagenome | biome: Westerlies Biome; feature: [SRF] surface water layer (ENVO:00010504); material: water (ENVO:00002006), including particulate matter (ENVO:01000060) such as... | depth 5 m
AGCCGGTCGGTCGAACCTTCTGCAAACAATTGGTCGGTGCCCCCTTCGGTGATTGAAAGCGCCCCGTCTCCTTCAAACAGCAGCGATATTTTGCAGATTTCATCTTCGGTTTCCAACTGTTCGAGGACCAATTCGACATAGCCCTCTGTAGCTAGGAAATTTCCATCCTTGACGGTGTACTGCATCTCATCGCCGTAGCGCAACTGATCTGCTGTGAATGGTTCAAGTTGATTGCTAAAGAACACATATCCGCCTGCGCCGAGTAAAATGACGGACATCAACACAGCAGCCACTTGAGGACGCTTGATGAGATCAAGCAGGGTTGCAGGTTGTGCGCTTTTAGCGGCGGGTTTCTCCTTGACAACTTCCTTGACAACCTCGTCCAGAGGCATGATTTCAGCATCAAGAATTTCAGCTTCGAGCACGTCGTCATCGTCATCCTTAGCCGGACGATCGTCCACCTCATCTTCTGGTTCAGGTTCAACATCTGGAGTGAGGGTGTCCTCATCTTCCATCGACAGCACGATTTCTTCTTCATCCTCTTGTGGCTTTTGAGCAGGCTCAGCCTTGGATTCAGAAGGGAGACCGACTTCATTTGGTTCAAGCCCAGATTCCAACAACCGCTTGACTAAATCGCTTTTTTTCCCAGAGGTCGCGAGGTCATTGAGGATGCATAGGGCCTTCAGTTTTGCAACCGTCAAGGTCGATGCAACTTCATCGCTCATGTCAGAACCCCATCTTGCCCCTGACGCCTATCCCTTTCAAGGATGGTGCTCCATGAGCGCCTCGAAGGGATGGTTTTGATGGCGGAACAGAAAAACGGTCAACCTTCGTGAGGAGCGTAGGTTCCATCTTCATGCCTCACGTAGACAGTTTGATCGTAAGTTCCATCCGGCATTTTACGGAAGAAGTAACCGTTTTCAGCCGCTTCGTACGTCGGTTCACCTTCGGAGCTTTCTTCAGCAGCATCAACCGCGGGAGCCTCTTCTGGTGGCCCACTTGGCCCTGACGGTTGTGGTGGTCCAGCGGGTCCTGCTGCCTTAGGTGGGCCTGATGGGCCTGCAGAGATTCGTTCGTTGGCAATCGTGGCCAGCACTTTGGTTTCGGTGGTTTCTAAATCCTTTTCGAGCAGGCTCTTGACAGCTTCTCCGTGCTTTTGTGCTCCAATGAAAGCGAAAGCCGACAGACCAAGGCAAATGATCCCAAGAATTCCCGCAATCACCTGACTTGGGTAAACGGCCCCTTCGATCTTCATGCTTGTTGATGCGTCACCGATGTTAATTCCATCGCTGTCAACAAACTGGACAATGACACAGTAATGCCCTGAATCGAGTTTGAAATCAAAGGTGTATTCGCCTCCAGCAACCGGAGTGTCATCGAGCAGTTGATACTGATAACTGTGATCGGTCCCCGCCCGAGCAAGTTCCGCAGATGCGCCTAGATTTTGGGCGCAGTCCTTCTCTTCTAGAACATAAGCTGCAAGGTGAACATCGGCGGCAGCAGGCGGATTTTGCACCTTTGCATCAATCGACAACGGGACATCCATGAAATCTTCACCGGGCAAGGAGGGACCCCAAACCCAGCCAATATCCTTCTCTGCCGAGTTGGTGAACCCGTCATAACTCTCGTCAAATGACATCGGAAACAGCGCGAAACCAAACATCAAAACCGCGATACCAAGCCAGAGGAACACATTCCATCGAGATTGCTTTAACGCTTCTTGACGCTGCTCGAATGTCAGTGCTTCGACCTCTTCATCTCGGTCAGCATCCACCACGACTTCCTTGGGTTGCGGCTCAACCTGCTCTTCTGACATGATTCCCCCGATTCCAAGCGAGCACTTGAAAGGCGCGTTCCTTCGTCGAGCAAATATGAGCACTGAGGAGGGCCCTAAATCAGCGGATGGGTTTTCCCACTCAGATTTGCGTCTTGCAATCCTCTCGAGGGGCCCTCGATTGTACAGCACTCGTCGACTGGTTGAAGAAGCTCGAAAGCGAGGATTGGACCCCTATGTAGCCGATCCAATGAAATTTTCACTGTTCGTCGCAGATGGACGAATCGATGTGCTTCACAACGGCAAACCATTCAATTTCGACGCCGTCATTCCTCGGATTGGGCACTCAATTACCAAACACGGTGTTGCAGTTTTACGTCATTTAGAGCAGTTGGGAATCTGGACTGCCAACACCGGTGCTGGGATTTTACAAAGCCGTGACAAATTGCACGCCTCGCAAATCCTTGCAAGAAATCGGCTTCCAGTGCCGAGGACAACATATGTTCGAGACATTATTGATGTAGACACAGCGGTGGATTTTGTCGGAGGACTCCCCGTTGTCATCAAGGTCACTCAAGGCACCCAAGGCCAGGGTGTGTTTCTCAGGCATACCCTTCGAGAATCTAACAACTTGGTTCAAGGCCTTCTTCTGACCGGACGAGCCGTACTTGTCCAGGAGTACATTGCAGAATCCCACGGCAAAGATATCCGCGCTTTGGTGGTTGGTGATCGTGTTGTAGCAAGCATGCGTCGTCGAGCTCGGGGGCGAGAGTTCCGTTCAAATTACCATCTGAATGGAACGGTTGAAAATGTCGATTTGCCACCGGAATTCGAAGAAGCAGCCTGCCGCGCTGCTCGAGTGCTTGGCCTCCATGTCGCAGGCGTCGACCTGCTCGAGTCCGATGACGGGCCGCTCGTTCTCGAAGTGAACTCATCGCCCGGGCTCGAGGGGATTGAGAAGGCCAGCGGCGTCAACGTAGCGGGCGCAATCATTGATTATGTGATGAGTGAGACAGAATTTTCAGAGGTGGATTTAGATCAATTGCTCCGAACCGTTCCAGGTGCGGGGGTGCTCTCGCTTCAAATTCGAAATCACCCCAATGTGGTTGGAAAACCACTTGCGAGTTTGTTCAAGTCCGATTCGGAAATACCAGTCTTCGCCCTATCAAGGGACAATCGGTTGGTCTGGAACCCCCCCAATGAAATTCAGTTGAGGTGGGACGACATTCTTGTTTGCTATGGGGAATTAACCAAATTGAGAACTTCACTTCGACAAGCCATCCTCGACGTCCATAGCGCTGCCCTCAGCGTGGATGAGCCGGAAGAAACCAACGCTTGACTCGGCGCTGCCCCTCTTCCTTTCAGGCGCAATTGCTACCCGCAAGTTCGCGCGGTGGTTTGATATGGGAGCATACGGTACTGAAACTGCTCTTCGGAGCACGGGATGCACACCCGCCTTGGCGGGAGGCGGTGAACGCCAATGGAAAAGCGGAGAACATACGAGCGGCAACGCAAGGCACTGAGGCCAAGCCAAAGCAGGCTTGATGCATCGAGTGTCGACCTCCCCCCACGTCTTGTTCACATGGCAGATCTTCCATGGGTCACCTGCTATCGACAAGCTCTGCGTGCCGAGAACAAATCTGAAAACACCCAGAAATCATACGCCAGCGGCCTTCGAGCCTTGGTCGAAACGACCCTGCCGGGAGAACTTGTCCTCGATGAACCCTCATACGACTCAATGAGTGTTGGCGAATTGGCCGAACGCATGGAGCCCCTCAACGGGCGCCTTGACCGCTGGGCTCTTTCCCTTTCAGAACTCCGTCCGACCACATACAATGCTAGGCTAGCGGCCGCCAGACACTTGCTCAAATGGCTTGGCCATCGCTGGCCAGATCATTTGGTTCGTGCTCGTACCGGGCGAAGACTACCACGAACATTGACAAGAAGGGAGATGTCGATGGTGCTCGAAGCTGCCTCCATCAGTGAAGACCCCGTGGCATCAATCGTTGTCACGATGATGCTCGATACGGGTCTTCGCGTCAGCGAAGTTTGTAATTTGGACATCAATGATATTGATCTCGAAGATGGCTCAGCGCGCGTCTTTGGCGGCAAAGGGGACAAAGATCGACTGGTGCTTTTCACCCGTCGAACCCTCGAACGAATTCACGCATGGATCCCTGTTCGAGAATCACGCCGCAAGGGTGATGATTATGCCTTTTTGTTGAATTCAGCAGGGCGACGTCTCCAACCTCGCGGTGTTCAGCGATTGATGGACCACCTCGCCGGCCATGCGTCGCTCCCGAAGGGAAAACTCACGCCCCACGTGTTGCGGCACAATTTCGCAACCGGATTGTTGGAACGTGGCGCAGACTTGGTGACAATTCAGCGTTTACTCGGCCATTCAAGCATCGCTACCACCCGGGTCTACCTGGAAATTTCAGATCAAACACTGAGGGAAGTGTACCATCGGGCACAAGCAACACGCGAAACCATCGAGGCTGCTGCTGAAGCGACTGAAGTGGTGGATGAAGTTGAAGAAAACACCCCTTCAACCAGTGCCTATGGCCTTGATTGATCAGTTCCCCTTGGCTTTTCGCTTAGGAACGGTGGACGGCCCCGCCCATGCTCGTTTTGGCGTCACAGTTTGGCCTGAGTGCCCTTCGAGTGGGCAAAATTTCCCAGACCTGCATCTCGAACAGTTGCCTTTTGGAGGGACTTCGACCGCTTTACGCAATCGGCCATACTTCCTTCGAGGCATGATCAAGGCATGAACCACGACGGTTTTCAATCATAGCGGCTGAACTTGATTCAACATCACTTTTTCTTGAACCATGGCATGTCACGAACGCTACGGGGGACCTTGAGCGTCGATCCTTTCCTTTCATCGCTTGATTTTTCAGCGGGGAGGGTTTTCTTTGCCACACTTTTTGCTTTTTCTGCGGATTTCTTCGCAGCAGCCTTTGCTTTGGTTGCGGTGCTTTTGGCTTTGGTTGTTGCTTTTGTCGCCGTTTTCTTTGCTGCTGCAGAGGCTTTACTTGCGGTCTTCTTAGAAGCTGCAGTCGCCTTCTTCGCGGTTGCCTTTGTGGCCTTCTTCGCTTTGTCAGCAGCCTTTGCTGCCGCTGCGACCTTCTTTGCAACAGCTGCGCTCAAACCTGCGTCTTGGAGTTTCTTTGCCCCAGCAGATGCGACTTTACTGACGGAGTCTAGTTTTGCAGTTACGAGTTTTTTTGCAGTCGCAGCCCCAACACCAGGAAGTGCGGTTAAAGCATCAATCTTCGAGGAACCTTTCTTTGCAGCCATTGTCTCACTTGCTCCGCCATGCAAGGCGACGCTCTTCAATACTTCTCCTTGAACTAAATCATAAAACCGTTGCATTGATGCGCTTCCACATCAACCGTTGGTATGGACAGGGGGATGGCAATGAACGGAACGACCCTCATTTTCGCCCAAGTGCTTCGCGCTTCTGCGAACCACAAAGTCGAACACCAAAGCCATTTGTTAAGGCCAAAGCGATACGCATTACCAAGCAGCACGGTCTATCTTGGCGACGTTGCAACTGCACTGATCACCAACCTCCCTCAACCCGAGACCCCTCATTTTTCCCAACCACCCGGGTTCAATGAACAGCGTTGGGTTATGGGCACCAACAGCGGTACGCTCAGTGTGCGAATCACTTCCGATTCATATTGGGGCTTTGGCCTCTCAAATTCAGGCTACCTTAACGCGATCGAATTGACAGGGCCATTCGATCAGCGAATGCGCTTGTTGTTTGATCTAAAAGCCTCGGTTGGTCATAACCCTTGGGAATTTAAACACAGGGCGGCGGCGAACAGATGGTTGACAAAACACCACCCGGGCACGACCATCGATGACAATGAGGCAGCATGGAGGGGCGCGATGACCTCAGCCCGAGCAGAGTTTGAGGCCTCAATTGAAATCATGGAGCAGCGTTCAACACTCGTCGAAAAACGAATGAAACAACACAAAAGCGAATTTGTAGGTGCCAAAGCAACCGTTCCTTTCCACGCAGCACAATTGGACCTGCAAGTTGCTCGCATTGCTCTTGCTGATGAGAATGCACCGGCCATCGAGCGCGCCCTCGCTCGAGTCGAAGCCTCCTTGATTGAAGCGGACCCAACAACAGAACTGTTGAGTTCTGAGCACGAGGCTTCAGCGCCAGAAGGGATGAGTTTGAGAAACGACAAGGAGGCCATTTCACCCTCTCTTGACGACTTAGAAATCGTTGATTTGACAGACCATAGTCAAGAAGAAGAGTAATTTTGGGAATCTTCCCTCGCCGCGTCGCGTTGATAAAGGAGAGGCATCTCGCAGAGAATGGTTCACATGGCTTCAAAGAAGAAATCTGATGGCAGCGGAATTCAACAGGCTGCAGGTCTTATTCGTTACTTCGATGAAGAATCCGAAGACGCTTGGAAAATTACTCCAGGGCAAGTTTACTTCGCATGCATCACTCTTGCTGCTTTCTTTTACCTCGTCAACCAAGGCGTTGTCGGGGCTATCATCGATCTCTTTTGAAGATGAAAAAACCACTCAGAGTGGTTGAATCATAACGATTCGGTGTTCTTTCATTGCCATGCACTTTGCAACTTTCATTGCAGTTTCCATGCCAACCGTGGCACCAATCACCTTCTGACCATCGTCCTCGTGAAGGATGAGTTTGTGAGTGAGGTTTTGCAGAACGCCTTCTTCAATTCGTTCAAAGACCCAGTGTTCGTCTTCTATTCGAACCATGGCTGGGATTTCAACCAGAGGTCCCATTGCCTCACCGATCCTCTCAGTTCTGGTTTTCAGGCCACGTAAATCCCTCAGCGGGCTCCAACTGCGTCGTCGGACGTGTGTTCTGACTCTTTTGTTCTGCTCAACGCCTTCTCTGAATGCTCGTGCCATTTTGGGTCCCATCCCATGAAATCCTCAGATTCCAGTCGGAAGGCCTCCCGTTTTGCTAATAAGAAGCGCGACGATGCCGAGGTCGAGAACCACGTTTTACGAAGTGGTTTGCAAAGCAGATGGCTTGTGAATAAGCATGCCAGCAACTGCAACGATGAGGGCAGGGGTTGCAAGGAACATGGCGGCCAGGAACACTTGTGAAGCCATGAATGGGAGGGCTAAAGCGACAACAGTGGCCCCAAATAACGGTGCGGTGACGAATGCGACCGATGGTGTTGCAACATCAGCCTCAGCGATCCATGGAATCACCATCGACCATGCCAATGCAAGCCAGACTCCCGGCAAGAGGTAGATGCCAAAGGGCGTGATGGCGATGGCAACCATCGGTATGAGCAGCCCCATCATTCGAAGCCACCAAGTTTCCGGGCGAGGGGCGGCATCAAAGCCTAATGTGGGCATGAATTGAACCAATAGCATCGCCCCCAAGACCGATGAAGTCAACCAGAGGCCAAACAAATTCGCACCAGCTGTGGTTGCGAAATTGGAACTGTTGTTGAGCAATGTGCAAGCGCTGATCAGCATGATCAAGCCTACAGATGCAAACATGGCAAGCAACGCAACACTGCGCCGTTCGCCATGCGCTAATCTGCTTTCAATACGCCGAGATGGCTGCAGGACAGCGGTGAGGACAACCGTTGCATGCATCACCATCAGCAAGGCAAGGGCAGCGTTTGAATCGGTTGAGTCTTGTTGCCATGCAACCCACGCATCCGGTCCCGAGGCCAACCATGCTAAAGTTGCCACAATCAGCAGAACGCACTTGAGCGTCGCTTTCTTTGCTAAGGCTGAGAAGTCTGCTTCAATGGTGTAAACGCTTGAGACGGCAAACAATTCTCCTCCAAACATCACCATGAGGCCGAACAAGAGGGGCAGCAGTGCATTGCTGATGGCGGGGGCGCTCCCGATGTTCTGTTGTGGCAAAGGGCTGCTCGCAATGTAGGCGTGTTCTGGAAAAAGCACGCCCACACCCATCAAAATACAAAGGGCGCAGAACATCATCATGCGGTGTTGAACGGCGGCCGATGCCTCAGTGCTCATCGCTTGCACGCTTGGCAATCGAGGTGAACACACGGCAAAGATGGCCGCGGCACATGTTGCCAATTCAATGCCCCCTTGCCCGGCCAACAGCAAGGTGAATTGGTCACCCATTCCCGCCTCGCTAGGCAAATATTGGAGGACTTCCATGTGGCTTTTATCGAGGCTAAAAATAGCGATGAGCCGGTGGAGAAAAAGCCAGCCGAGCATGATAGGGGGGCCCCACCGTAACACAGGGACAACGAACTTCGAGACGGAATTTTCTCCTTCATTTGCTCTTTTTTCAATCGATGCGAACGCCACCCAGGTACAAAGCAGCAACGCAAGCATGGGGAAAAACCACGGCAAAGAATCCCCCAACATGATTTCGACCACAGGGGTTCACTCCTTGAGCATGGCGGAAGCAACATAGTCAGGCGGCCAAACCCCGAGGTATGTCGCGAGGGGAATGGCAAGACCAAGACCTCCTCGCCGTTGCAAGGGATACCCCACTGGCCCGACTTGCAGAAAACCTCGGTTTGGACCTTGACGCTTGGCTTGCAAAGGCGACTGAGACGCTCCCTGAGACCTTCCGCATCACACCTGGCCGTTACGATCGAACTTGGACGGAAAACGTCCTGCGCGGGATTGGTGGTTCGCCCTTGACCTGGGCTCAAAATGAGTTTGCATGGCAGATGCCTTTTCCACGTGGCCAAGCGCCTGATGCCAACGCAAAACACATCATGGCCCTGCTTCATGAGTCCGGCAGGATCACCAGGCAAGAGGCAGCAAGCATGCTTCCAGTCGTGGTCCTCAACCCAAGATCGGGAGAATTGGTCCTCGATATGTGCGCTGCCCCAGGTTCTAAAGCCACACAGATTGCAGAAGCAATTCATCCAGAAGGGGTCGTCGTAGCCAATGAACCTGCATCTGGGCGGGTCAACATGCTTGTCTCAAATCGCGGTCGTTTGGCCATCTCAAACATGCTCATCAACCAACAAGATGGGCGGCACCTCGGACGAATTCCGCCCCCAGGTTATGACGGCATTGTTGCTGATGTGCCCTGCACGGGTTCGGCCACCTCGAGGAAAAACCGCAACGTGTGGTGGAAGTGGACGCCTCGGGATGGACGAAGCATGTTCAATCTCCAAGTTGAAATTTCATACAGAGGGGCGACCCTCTTGCGACCAGGTCACGATCTTGTGTATTCCACATGCAGCATGGATCCGTGTGAAAACGAGGCGGTCGTTGCAGAGTTGTTGCGTCGTGCGCCGTGGCTGGAACTGGTAGAGATCGATCGATCAAACTTGAACGGACTTCTCCTTCATCAAGGATTGCAAACATGGGATATTCTAGACCAAGAAGGCAAGGTATGCCCCGGAGAGCAAGCACTCAATGCCCCTTCACTCCACCCATCCCACCTTTCGCCCAGTCAACGAAAATTATTCGCCGCCGAACTCGACCAAGAGGTTGATTCGGATCTTGAAGATGCAATCGAAGCAGCCCTCCCCCACTGCATCCGCTTGTATCATCACGACAACGACACAGGCGGCTTTTTTGTAGCTCGTTTACGCCACAAACCAGAGGCAACGCCGCAAAATGTAGCGCGCACCTTCGTACCCAAACGTTACCAAAACCCAGATTCAGGGTGGAAGCCCTTGTTGCTTGACAAACCCTCTCCGAATCGACATTCGATTTTCCCAGCACCTATGGAAATCGTCGAAGAAGTGCAAAAGAGGTACGGTCTCAACGACAGCACCTGGTCGTGGTGGCACCGTGGAAAGCGATTGAACATCGCTCCAAAGTTAGTCGAAGACCGGATTTTCAACCGCCAATGCCCGAACAAGCGAGGTAATTTATGGCCCGAAGGCACGTTTCATCCCCTCAAACTGATTCATGTTGGCTTGCCTGCTTTCACACAGAAGAGAAAAATATGGCGTTCAAGGCAAGAATCAGTTCCAGCGTTGAGGGATCTCATCACCGCTCCTCTGCATGGCATCTCACCTGAGACATTGCGTCGCATGCTTCAGGGCTGGGCCCCACTGATGGAAGAATACACCGAAGCGTTTGGACCCGTTGAAGCCTCAGGACCTATCTTGATGTCATGTGATCTCGAATGTGGCCCTGCCTATGTTTCAGGTTGGGTCGGCGCTCGCATGACGTTGATGATCGATCGTGTTGGTCGAGACGTACTGCGAATGAAACTTGGCATGCCCTCGGAAGCAGAGGAAGAGGAGTGAGGGATTGAGATGAGAGGGACGTTGACTCTGATGACGCTTCTTTTGGCAGGTTGCATTTGCGGGTTGCCGCTGGTAACGGCAGAATCCTCGACATCAAAAGGCATCTCAAAAGCCATTCCAAATCCTGAACCTTTGGATGAATTGTTGGTGGAATCTTTCCTCGATATCGATGGTGAAAAAGTCGGTCAAGCGAGCGCTGGCGTCCAACTTTCATGGTGGCCATGGAGCGATGAAACCGGCTCAGATTGGCCCGATGACGATGCGAAAGCAAGGATTGGACAACTTGGTTTGGCCGGTGAAGCGGGGACCCTTTACAACGGGCAACTCGATCCACAAACCGCTCAAAGCCTCAATCTCCAAGACGCTGTGATTGAACTCGAAGGCTCCATAGAACTCGTGTTGGATGAGAATGGGGCGATCGCAATTGCAATGCCAGTTTCGTTCACCCCCCTTGTGAATTTGAGCGATTCAACCGTGCTTTCGATTTTGATCAGCGAAGACCGAGCTGTCGATCATCATGGAAGGGTAGCTCAGCATTTGGTTCGCGACATGATGCCGCAAGTTGGGTTCTCTGTTCAGGTCAACAACACGACACACACAACCTGGAATATCCCCTCGACACACCTTTCAGCAGCTGGGATTGATCTTGATGATCAGCCCCATGGCTGGCACATCACCCTTGCGTTCTTTGGTGATGTAGAGGGCGGTGAAGAAACTCGGCTCTTGGCCCTTTACAACACCCCAATTCCAACTTCATGGGATGGCGCATCCATTGGCAATTTCTTCGTTCCAATTTTCATCATTCTGCTGTGCGCAGTCGTGGCATCTGGCTCCGTTATGGGGTCGTTCAAAAGAGAAAAAGGGATGCCTAAAATTGATGCTCAATGGCTTTCATCCGACCCGCCTACGCTCCAGTTCCGAATTCTTGCAGGAACCCAACCCCTTTCTCTGAACGGATGCGACTGCACGAAACCATGGGCGATTCGAGGCGGCTTCAAGCGGGTCAACATTCTCGCTGGCAAACATCATGAATTTACGATTCGCTTCAAGCGTCACGAAGACGTTGATTGTCATATTTCCCTCAGTGTTGAGGTTGAGGAATTGGGTGCTTGGACACAATACCTACGATTGGCCTC
>TARA_B110000003_G_scaffold61975_1_pt1 | contig 11119 bp, 7 predicted proteins | sample TARA_B110000003 | Tara Oceans TARA_B110000003 (sample SAMEA4396424) | marine metagenome | biome: Westerlies Biome; feature: [SRF] surface water layer (ENVO:00010504); material: water (ENVO:00002006), including particulate matter (ENVO:01000060) such as... | depth 5 m
AAGCAATGCACACAAAATACTTTCCGCTAGTCGATCGAGTAACAACTCGCAACGAACTTTCCGATCTTATCGGAAGATTTGTTGGAGAACTATCGGCTTTACATACAAGTGTTCGAGGTGGTGATCTAAGAGAGGATGATAAAAACATTTCAGTTGCCAGTTTAGGTGCTGTTTTTAGCAGAGATGAAATAAACAAAGGTTTTAAAATCGACTACATATATAAAGTTGATCCAGACTATCCAAATGAAAAATCACCATTGGATGATCCTTATCTAGATGTGCGGGTTGGAGATATAATCACAAAAGTAAATGGGAAAGACGCATTGTCAGCTATAGATATGGGAGAGTTAATTCGAAATGAATCTGAAAAACAAGTAAGAATGACAATTCTAAGAGGCACTTCATATAGAGATATAATAGTTAAGCCAATAGCCAGTGAATACAATCTTCGTTACCGTGATTGGGAGTATGGCAATCGTCTTGAAGTGGAAGAAAAGAGTGAAAACCAAATTGGTTATTTACATCTTAGGGCCATGGGTAGCAATGACATCAATCAGTTTTATCGTGAATTTTATCCGGTATTCAATAAGGCAGGTTTAATTGTGGATGTGAGGTACAATTTTGGAGGAAATATTGATAGCTTTATTCTTGAAAAACTTTTGAGAAAAGCATGGATGTATTGGAAAGGAAGATCGGGAGAGCCATACTGGAATATGCCTTATGCATTTAGAGGCTATATAGTTGTACTCGTGAATGAAAATACATATTCTGATGGAGAGGCATTTGCAGATGGGTTTAAAAAATTAAAGTTGGGGACCACAATTGGTACACGAACTTGGGGCGGTGAGATATGGTTGAATAGTGGTAACAGATTGAGTGATAATGGCCTTGCAAGAGCACCAATGATAGGTGTTTATGGTGATAATGGAAAGTGGTTGATTGAAGGACATGGATTTGAGCCTGATATTGAAGTTGATAATCTTCCACATGCGACATTTAAAGGACAAGACGCTCAACTCGAAGCTGCAATCAAGTATCTTCAAAACCTGATTAAAGAAGATCCAAGAGAAGTTCCTGACTCTCCTGCTTATCCAGACAAGTCATTTAAAAATAATAAAAAGTAAGAATTTTAAAAGACAAGCTAGCAGATTTTACTGAAATTGTCCAGGCAGATATGTTATTTGGCAATCGTAAAGAAAGTAAAGATCTTCCTAGATGGAAACTTATAGGATCACACACAGCCAGGAGAAGCTTTATATGATCAATATAGCTATTCGACTCTGCAATTTGGATTAGAACCAGTTAAGGCTCCAAATGTATTAAAAATAGTAGCATAGCTATTTAGTATTTCTCTTGTTAGAGTTATTGTTTCTCCAGTGTCTGGGTCTTCACCTGATACTCCTACACATAGATTGCTAAGTTCATTTTTAGTAATTTCTAACCCTTCGCTTGAATCACAGATTAAGCACTGATTACTTGAGTCATCATCTTTAGAACAGCTTAAGATCGAAATTATAATAATTGGTAATACGAATTTTTTCATTATTGATGAATTTTAACTAAATGTATGAAATTAAAAATAACTAATATTCATTTTGGTGTTTTCAGTCGTTATTAAGGTATTAGTTATTAGTAGTTTACCCACCACCAAAGCTATTGTTGTTAATACTGAAAAGATTATTTACTTGATGATTCTTTAGTTGCAAAGAATAAAATTACAAGTAAATTAATCTATAACTTTTAGCTTAACCTGCCCAAAACCGTACCCATAAAAACAAACCCCCAATAATAGCGGGGGTTTATAAAGTATTAAGCGGAGAAAGAGGGATTCGAACCCCCGGAGGTGTGACCCTCAACAGTTTTCAAGACTGCCGCATTCGACCACTCTGCCATTTCTCCAATGCGGTGGCAAATATACATTGTTTTTTAGGTAATAAAAAAAAGTTTGTTGATGGCTTTTGTATACTAAGTATATTTACATCATGGGTGAAATCCAGGAAATAATTATATTGATTGTATCTGGCTTTATTGCAGGTGTTATAAACACACTGGCTGGAGGTGGGTCATTATTGACACTTCCAATATTAATTTTTTTGGGTCTGCCTCCAGGGGTTGCAAATGGAACGAATAGGATAGGGATTTTAATGCAATCAATTTCAGGTACATTAGGTTACAAAAGTAAGGGAATAAGCACTTATCCATTTAATCTTTATTTAGGAATTTCAGCTTCAATTGGAGCAATAATAGGAGCGCAAATTGCAATTGACATTAGAGGTGATTTATTTAATAAAATTTTAGCGATAATTATAGTAATTGTTGGTTTATTAATAGTTTTTAAACCTAAAAATAATATTAAAGTATTACAAGAGAGAATAAAAGATAAATATTTATATGTTAGTTGTTTAGGATTTTTTTTTATTGGTATATATGGAGGGTTTATTAATGCTGGAATTGGAATTGTTATTATGTTCTTTTTGACTAGATACAATAGGTTGTCTCTTATTAAAACAAATGCTGCAAAAGTTGCTTTAGTTGGTGTTTATACAATTGGAGCCCTGGCATTATTTGCTTATAATGAAAAAGTTAATTGGTCAATGGGTTTATGGCTTTCTTTTGGAACAATATTTGGCGCTTGGTTTACTAGTAGGTATTCCGTGAGAAAAGGAGAAAAAGTTGTTAAACTCTCCTTATTGATAATGGTTGTAGTAATGGCATTTAAATTATGGTTTTTTTAATAACCTACTTGATCGGTTATTTCTAACCCATATCCTGTTAAACCAATTCTTGGTATCTGCCTCGAATTACTAACTAACCTTAATTTTGTAATATTTAAGTCATGTAATATTTGTGCACCGATACCAAAATCCTTATAATCCATTCTTAAAGGAGGAACTTGATTGATTTTTCCTTCATTTTGAATATTCTTTAATGAATTAATCCGAGATAAAAGATCTTCACTTGATTCTTGATGATTAATAAAGAGAATAGCTCCTTTTTTTTCTTTATTTATCAGTGAAAAGATTCCATCAAGACTTTTATCTGAAGCTCCAGTTAAAAGACCCAAAATATCATCATGAATCCTAGACGAATTAATTCTTGTTAATACAGGCTCCTTAGATTCCCAATCACCTATTGAAAGTGCTAAATGAATTTGACTATTTGTAGTTTGTTGATATGCTCGAAGTCTATATTTACCATACCTTGTCTCAATCTCAGTATCAACCTTTTTTAAAATTAAACTATCATGTTCCATTCTGTAAGCAACAAGATTTTCAATAGATACAATTTTCAAATCAAATTTACGTGCAATTTTAATCAACTCTGGGAGTCTTGCCATGGATCCATCATCATTAATTATTTCAACTATAACTCCTGCTGGCTTTAAACCTGCTAGTCTTGAAAAGTCTATTGCTGCTTCTGTATGACCTGTTCTTCTTAAAACCCCTCCCTCTTTTGCAATTAGTGGAAAAATATGCCCAGGTCGTGAAAGGTTATGTGGTAATGTGTTATCGTCAACTAATGCTTTGATTGTTTTGGATCTATCATCAGCAGAAATACCTGTAGTAATTCCGTTTCCTTTCAAATCTACTGAAACGGTAAAAGCTGTTTCTAAGGGATCAGTATTATTTGAAACCATTTTATCTAAATTTAAATCATTACATCTGTTTTCATTTAAAGGAACACACACAAGGCCTCTTCCGTGTGTTATCATGAAATTAACTAGCTCAGGTGTAACTTTTTCAGCAGAACATATAAAATCCCCTTCATTCTCCCTATTCTCATCGTCAACAACAATTATAATTTTACCATTTTTAATATCTGTTATGGCTTCAGTTATTGAGTTTAATTCTATTTTATTATCCATTATTTTTGTTTTCTCCCATGAATTTGAAATAAATTTTTTGAATTGGAACTAATATGGGATCTAAGTTAATTAATCCCTTATCTGATGATGCTCTTTTAGCTAATATAAATGCAAAAGGTGCCAAAACTAAAGTTGAAGCCCATGAGGCAAGAATTGGAGCAATACTACTATCCTCAGCAGCATTCTTACTAAAAAGACCAATGTAGTGATACACTAAAAAAATCACAACTGACAATACTAAAGGTAAGCCTAAGCCTCCTTTTTTTATAATTGCACCAAGAGATGCACCAATAATAAAAAGTAAAAAAGAAGCAAATATTAAGGTATACTTATCATAGAGAGTTGTTTTATGCAGATTTATAAGTTTTTGGAATAAAAAAAAGTTTCTTTTTTTACTTTTTAGATTATTTATAGTTCCTCGTATCGAAGGGATAGAGGTCCTTATAACTTCTGAGTATTTAAATTTTCTTTTAACAGAAATAAACTCAAGTACATTTGACCTTAATTTATTTGATAAAAAAACACTATCCTTTTCTATTACATCAAGTTGAGAAAGTCCATTTGTTTTGTTATAATTTTCACTGAATAAATTTTTTTGTTCCTCTAAATCAATTTCCAAAGAATCGATACTTTCTTTTAATTGATTTACTTTTTGCATCCTGTAGGTAGTTGTATAATCCTGAGCCTCTAAATCTATGTTATTAAACTCTGAAAGATCGATATTCATTACATATTCCTCAAAATGAACTTTAGCAAAAGGATATTTAGATTTTTCAGTTAAGTCTTTAGGATTAATATCCTCGTATCTGTAGCCATTATAGAGAACCATTTGAAGCATAGCATCTGTAGTTTCACTCCTTAACTCTCCAGATTCAGCTTTAATAACAATCCTATTCTTGTTATCTTTTGCTTTTTCATGTATTATTATATCCTTCATCAACTGATTATTATCACCATACTTATCAGTCACTTTAATTGTCATCTGTCCAAGATCATTAAATACACCCTCTCTAATCGCTAATGCTGGTTTTAATTTTGAAATATTCTTTCTAAGGTTATATGATTTTAATTCTCCATATGGTATTATATGATTTGAAAAAAAATATGTTCCAACACCCAGAAAAACATGAAAAATTATAAGTGCATACATTGCTCTTTGTAATGAAATTCCAGTTGACTTCATTGCAGCAAATTCATAGTTTTCAGCTAAAGTACCATAAGTCATTAAGGAAGCTAATAGAACTGAAAGAGGAAGAACCAAAGGAACTAGCTTAGGGGAGTAGTAAACCAGAAATCTAAATATGGTTAAAAAATCCAGACCTTTTCCAGCTAGTTCATCTATATAAAGCCAAAATGCTTGAATTATAAATATAAGCATACAAATAGCAAAGACCGATACAAGTCTAGATGCATATTGTTTTAAAATATATAAATCAATTATTTTGATCATTAGTTTATATAAAATCCGGGATAATCATCTTTATTAAAAATAAATGAATCAGATGATAAATTATTGTTTGTGGTGAAATTTTGAATTATTAAAGTCGTAGTTGTTCTTTGTTTACCAACTTCAATTAGTTTATGTATATCGTATGATTTCAGATTAATTCCTAAAAGAATATAAGAGATATCAGGACTTTCCTCAGTTGGAATCAATTTAATGTATTGAATTTTATTCCCCCTGACGTTTTGTAGTATATCCCAGTGAAAGTCATACCCTGTCTCATATATTTCAATTAGTTTAGTTGGATTTAGAATTTCAATATCACTTTGATCTGGTTTTGTTATTAAAACTTCTTCATTATCAGGTATAATGGTATATAAGTTTTTACCATCAAATAATTGAATTAAATCAGGTGTGATCAATTTATAATTTTTATCGGCAACAATAACCTCACCCTTAGTTTCCTGACTTATATTCTCGATAGTATTGTCCAAGGAGTAATTAAAATCAAATTGATAATTTTTATAACTACTTATTTTCGCTGAAGTATCATCAAGAAGTTTTTTTGCTTTTAAAGAGGTTTGACCCAAGACAGAAGCAGAAAAAGCAAAAAACAAACTAAATATAAATAGTATTTTATTTCTCTTCATTTTCCAATAGATTTTTTAAATGATTTAAATCAGAAATTAAAACCTGTCTTGCTTTACTTCCCTCAAAAGGACCAACAATTCCTGCTGACTCCATTTGATCAATAATTCTTCCCGCTCTATTATATCCTAATTTTAATTTCCTTTGTAGCAATGACGCAGATCCTTGTTGTGCAATAACAATAACTTCTGCTGCATCTCTAAATAGTGAATCTCTTTCAGAGGCATCTATATCAAGAGAGCTATTATTTTCTTCACTAATATATTCTGGTAAAATGTACGCATCACTAAAACCATTTTGGGAACCAATATAATCAGCTATTTGATCCACTTCGGGTGTATCTACAAAAGCGCATTGAATCCTTGAAAGTTCGTTACCTTGAGTATAAAGCATATCTCCACGACCTATTAATTGATCTGCACCACCACTATCTAAAATTGTTCTAGAATCAATCTTGGATGTTACTCTAAATGCAATTCGGGCTGGAAAGTTAGCTTTAATAATACCTGTAATAACATTTACAGAGGGTCTTTGGGTAGCAATAATTAGATGAATCCCCACTGCTCTTGCTAACTGAGCTAATCGCGCAATAGGAGTTTCTACTTCTTTTCCTGCTGTCATAATTAGATCAGCAAATTCATCTACAACAAGAACAATGTATGGTAAATACTTGTATCCATCATTTGGATTTAGTTTTCTATTTTTAAATTTTTTATTGTATTCAACTAAATTTCTACATAGCGCATTTTTCAATAACTCATATCGATTATCCATTTCAATACATAACGAATTTAGAGTATTAATAACCTTGCTATTATCCGTTATTATGGGATCTTTACTGTCTGGAAGTTTAGCTAGATAATGCCTTTCAATTTTATTGTAAATAGTTAATTCAACCTTTTTTGGGTCAACTAAAACAAATTTCACTTCAGCAGGATGTTTTTTATATAAAAGTGAGGTCAAAACTGCATTTAATCCTACTGACTTACCTTGACCTGTTGCACCAGCCATAAGTAAATGTGGCATTTTTGTAAGATCTACAACAAAAGTTTCATTACTAATTGTCTTACCTAAAGCTATTGGAAGTTCCATTTCAGCTTTCTGAAACTTTTTTGAAGAAATAACTGATTTCATTGAAACAATGCTTGGATTTTGGTTTGGAACTTCAATTCCTATAGTTCCTTTTCCAGGAATTGGAGCAATTATTCTTATGCCAAGTGCAGAAAGAGATAAAGCTATATCATCCTCAAGATTTTTAATTTTAGAAATTCTTATTCCAGCTTCAGGAACTATTTCATATAATGTAACTGTTGGACCAATTGTGGCTTTAATTTGAGCAATTCCTATTTTATAATTTCTTAGAGTATCTACAATTTTTATTTTATTTTCCTCTAACTCTTCTTGATTGATTGTGATTCCGGTGTTGGGATAATCTTTTAATAAGTCAATAGATGGAATTTTGAATTTACTTAATTCAAGAGTTGGATCAAATTCACCATGTTCTTCAACTAATTTTTCTGATAAATTATCTAAAGTATCTTCATGGGTTTTTTCGATTTCCATTTTTAATTCGTCAGTTTTTTCCGAATTAACAGGAGTTTGGTCAGTTATTGTTGATTTTTGGTCTGACGGATTCATAAGTTCGTTTGGAGATATTTCATCAACAATAGACTCATCAGTATTTATATCAGATTCATTATTTATAGTTAAGTCTTCATTTTTATTTGAATTTTCATAAAATTTGGTTTTTGTTTTTCTAAAAAAGCTCATAATTTTTTCAGGAGTGAAATTCCATTGAAAAACAATAATACATATAAAGTAAAAAAATACTAGGCAGCAAAAACCAACTAATCCAATATAATCAATTATAAAATTTGATATTTCATAACCAATAACTCCATCTATAACAGGAAACTTTTCATGAAAAAAACTTAGTAGGAGTGAGCCAAACAAAATATAGTTCAATCCCCAAGACCATTTAATAATTAAACTTTTTCTTGATGTGTTAAAAAATAAAACAGAGCCAGTTATAAAAATTAAATAACTAAATATATAAGAAGAAATTCCAAAAAGATTAAATATAAATAAATGTCCAAGCCAAGCACCAATTTTACTTAAAATATTCTCAGTCAAAACATCACGATCTTGGAAAGATTGTAATGTTGATTGATCTACTTCCCAGGTAATTAAATATGATGTAAAAGAAATAAATAGAATCAGGCTAGTTAAAATTAAAAAACTTCCAAAAATTATAGTTCTCTGTCTAATAGACTCTTTGGAAACTTGATTTTTGTTTTTACTTATGGCCATTAGTTATTTAAAAATAATATAAACATTAGTTACAAAAATACAAATTAGTAATGATTTGATTTATTTTCAATATTTATTTATGAACACTACTTTAAAGAGCGTATTTTGATTTTTAAAGCTGCATACAATAGGGTCATAAATGGACTTATCCAATTAAAAACTGCATAAATAAAATATTGATCAACCCCAACTCCTAAAACACTTGATTGATAAGCTCCACATGTGTTCCATGGAATTAATGCTGATGTGACAGTTCCAGAATCCTCAAGAGTCCTACTTAAGTTTTCTGGGGCAAGACTTCTATCTTTATATGCTTTAGAAAACATCTTTCCTGGTATAACAATTGCCAAGTATTGATCAGATGCTGTTAAATTAATCGTTAAGCAAGTTGCCACTGTACTAGCAAATAATTGAAAAGTACTTTTGGCCCAATTTAAAAGTGTGTTTGTGATAGAAGAAAGAGCTCCAATAGCTTCCATTACACCTCCAAAAACCATTGCACAAATTATTAGCCATATTGTATCTAACATTCCTTTCATACCTCCAGATGAGAAAAGATCATATAATAATTCATTTTCAGTTTCTACCTGAGTATTGATTGTAATTGCATTTAAAACTCCTTTATATGCACTTGAGAAATTGTATGTCTTTTCGCCACTTAATGCCAAAATAATATCAGGTTGAAAAATTAATGCAAAAATTGCACCTAAAATAGTCCCAGCAAGTAAAGCTATAAGAGGTGGTGTCTTTTTTGAAATCAAAAAAATAACAAATAGGGGGGCAATAAACAACCAATAATTAATATTAAACTTTAACTCTATTTGATCTAACAAACTTAGAATATCAGCAGCTCCTTTTTGTTCCTGAAAGAATCCAAGTGTTACAAATACAATTAATGTAATTATTATGCTGGGAACTGTAGTTAAAGTCATGTATTTAATGTGTGAAAACAAATCACCTCCAGACATTGCTGGCGCAAGATTTGTTGTGTCACTTAGCGGAGATAATTTATCGCCAAAGTATGCTCCAGATATAACAGCTCCAGCAATCATTCCGGAGGGTAACCCTAAGGCCTTTCCAACACCAATTAAAGCAATTCCTACCGTCGCAGAAGTTGTCCAACTACTTCCAGTAGCTAAAGATATTATAGCACATATTATAATACATGAAGGAAGAAAAATGGATGGATGTAAAATTTTTAAACCGTAATATATCATGGCTGGTATTATTCCGCTTGCAAGCCAAGTTCCAGCTAAAGCACCAACAAATAGTAAAATGAGAATTGCACCGGCTACTGATTGGAAATTATCTGCGACTTTAATAAGCATCTCTTTGTAAGATACTTGATAATAAAATCCTACAACAGCGGCAATCGAAGCTCCAATTAGTAAAATAAATTGATTAGAGCCGGATAATGCGTCATCTCCAAAAACAAAAACATTATAGGCTAGAAGAATTATAAGTATTATTAATGGTATTAAAGAGGAGACAATTGGTAATGAACGAGTCTTATTCAAAATTTAATAATTTTAAGATTATATCTATTTGTACAATGTTAAGAATTTTCTAACTAATTTTACATTATTATAAAAGGATACTATGAAATCATATGACGTTACAATAATTGGCTCTGGACCAGGTGGGTACGTTGCCGCAATAAGATGTTCTCAATTAGGTCTTAAAACTGCAATAATTGAAAAATATAAATCTTTAGGTGGAACTTGTTTAAACGTAGGATGCATTCCCTCAAAATCTTTATTAGATTCCTCTCATCATTATGAAGAGGCTATGAAAAATTTTGATACTCATGGTATAGAAATTTCTGGAGAAATTAAGGTAAATCTTAAAAAAATGATCGACAGAAAGCAATCTGTCGTTGATCAAACCACTAAGGGAATCAACTATTTAATGGATAAAAATAAAATTGATGTTTTTTATGGAACTGGAAGTTTTGAAGATTCCACTCATGTTAAAATTCATTCAAACACACCTGAAGTTATTGAATCTAAAAATATAATAATTGCTACTGGATCTAAGCCAATTGATTTACCTTTTGCTAAAGTTGATAAAGATCGAATTATAACATCAACTCAAGCTCTTTCACTTAAAGAAATTCCCAAGCATATGATTGTTATTGGGGGAGGAGTTATTGGTCTTGAGTTAGGTCAAGTTTATCGACGATTGGGTTCTGAAGTATCTGTTATTGAATATGCAGATCGTATAACTCCTTTAATGGATTCTAGTATCTCTAGAGAATTAACCAAGGTTTTGAAAAAGCAAGGCATTAAGTTTTATTTTTCACATTCTGTAGTTCAGGTTGATCGATTAAAAAATAGAGTACTCGTAAAAGCTTTAGATAAAAAGAAATCAGAACAAACTTTTGAAGGTGATTATTGTCTAGTTTCTGTTGGTCGAAAGCCATATACTGAAGGTTTAAATTTAGAGGCAATTGATGTAGAACTTAATAAACGGGGACAAATTATTGTAAATAATAATCTTCAATCAAGTAGTTCAAATATTTTTGCAATTGGGGATGTTGTTAGAGGTGCTATGTTAGCTCATAAGGCTGAGGAGGAAGGTGTTTTAGTTGCTGAAATTATTGCTGGACAGAAACCTCATATTGATTATAATCTTATTCCAAATGTAATTTATACTTGGCCTGAAGTTTCATCTGTTGGAAAAACTGAAGAAACGTTGAAATCTGAAGGTATTGAATATAAAGTAGGTCAATTTCCAATGAGAGCCCTTGGTAGAGCAAGAGCCAGTATGGACACTGATGGTTTCGTTAAAATTTTAGCTGATTCAAAAACTGATGAGGTTTTAGGAGTTCATATGGTAGGTGCTAGAGTTGC
>TARA_B110000003_G_scaffold15037_1_pt1 | contig 11097 bp, 11 predicted proteins | sample TARA_B110000003 | Tara Oceans TARA_B110000003 (sample SAMEA4396424) | marine metagenome | biome: Westerlies Biome; feature: [SRF] surface water layer (ENVO:00010504); material: water (ENVO:00002006), including particulate matter (ENVO:01000060) such as... | depth 5 m
CAGAGTATCTGTTCCCCACCATCCTTTGGCGGTGTAATCTTTGATTCTATTTTCTGGAGTTAATATCATAAATATCTATATAAATACGTTACTTACTTAATAGAACTAATTTAACATGTTCTATTATTTATACTATTATTTAACATTAGTTATTAATTCAATTAGAAACTTATGTTTAAAGTTAAGCTAATCGGTGGCGCTTTAGGTGCGGAGTTGCACGGAGTTGATCTTGCAACCAATCTTTCAGATAAAGTTCTGACAATAATAAGAGAGTTACTTGTCGAGCATGAGGTAATTTTTTTTAGAAATCAGAGTATCTCACATGAACAACACAAACAAATGGCTAATTTTTTTGGTCCATTGCAAACACACCCGGCTTATGGAACAGTCCCAGATTTTCCTGAAATCACAATCCTAGAAAGTACAGCAGAACATCCTTCAAAAATAGAAGAATGGCACACTGATATGACATTTAGAAAGCATCCTCCTATGGGATCTATTTTAAGATCAAAAATCTGCCCTCCTAACGGAGGAGATACTTTGTGGTCAAGTATGACCAGTGCTTATGACGGACTGTCTGAACCTATGAAGGATTTTTTAGATAATCTCAATGCTGAGCATGATTTTTCTTATGGCTTCAAAGAAAGCCTAGCGGAGCCTGGTGGCAGAGAGAAGCTAAAAGATGCAGTCAAAGCTAATCCACCTGTTATACATCCAGTTATTCGTATACACCCAGAAAGTGGTAAAAAAGTTATCTTTGTAAACTCACTATTTACTACAAGAATTCTGGAACTTTCGAACAATGAAAGCCGCTCTATTTTAAATTTTCTCTATCAACATGTTACAACTCCTGAATTTACATGTAGATTTAACTGGGAGCCAAATTCTATTGCCTTTTGGGATAATCGTAGTACTCAACATAAACCTGTAAATGATTATTTTCCTGAGCATAGAATGCTTGAGAGAATAACTATTGATGGAGATAAACCATTTTAGTTTTCTAATTAATTTTATAGCCTAGTTTCTTTACCGATATATAAAAAGACTTTATATTAAAGTAATAATTCTATACATATCTTCATTTCATGAGCTTCGAAACGATAATAATAATTCTGCAAACACTTGGGCCTTTTACTGTCTTAGTTACAGTATATTTTCTAGTTACTGAATTAAGAGAACAAAACCGTGTTGCTAGAGCTAATGCAAGACAAAATATTGCAGATTCACATCAAAAAGTTGCACTAGCAGGAATGAAACCTATTCTCGTGACTACTAAAATTAAACTTAGAAACAATGAAGAATTAAGCAAGGAAGAGAATGCAGTCTACCTGACTTATTTTAGCGTTATGCTAAGAGCTAGAGAAAATCAATTTTATCAATTTAAAATTGGCATGCTTGATGAAGACGAGTGGAGCGCTATGTTAATATCATTTAAAACCCTATTCAAAGAACCAAAACATTTAGAAATTTGGAATTTTATAAAAATTACTTTTGCAGAAGATTTTGTTGAGCTTGTAGATGAACAAATTAAACAAAGTAAATTATACGGCTGATAAATCATGCAAAAAGATCAAGAATTAAATTATCTAACAAAGTCTCTGCTTCATCATCCAAGCCCTTATATTATTTATGAGTTAGATGGATCTATAGCTTGGGCAAATATTGCAGCAAATTATATCTTTAATCTAAATAGTCTAGATGAACTTTCAGTAGCTAGAATTGATGATCAGGTTAAAAATAATTTTGGTGATTTAGATTCAATAGCTCTTTATTATGATACTCCGATAGAGATTTCACTTAGGGACATCAATTTCTTTATGAGAACAAGAGTTCATATGATTCCAGTAGATATATCTAACGGCATCATGCTTATAGAATTACTGTGTTCATCCAGGTCTGGCCTAGATGCTTTAAGAAAAACAATAGATTGTATTGAACATAAGCGTATTGAGTTGGCTTATCAAAAACAAGTAAATCTGGAAACTGGCGAGGTGACTGGTATCGAGGCTCTATTGAGACTCCAGGATGGAGAAGGCGGGTATCTTCCAAACGATGAGATAATCCCTCAAATTGAAGGTGAGAGCGTATTCTCGCTTGTTGTACTTGAATCTTTGGTTCAGTTAGAAAAATTCTTTGCCATCAAAGATGAGATAGGTTTTAAAAGAGCAACTCTATATTTAAACGTTTCTGCTCACACTATTATGCATCCAGAATTTTGTTCAATATTTACCGACTTTGTAGAAAAACATAATCTTGCACCCAATCAATTTGGGTTAGAGGTAACAGAGACTGCTGAACTTGCGGATATAAATATTGCATCTAAGTCTCTTCAGACTTTAAAGAATAAGGGTATTAAAATTGCACTAGATGATTTTGGTGCTGGGTATGCTTCATTAACATATGTCAGAGATCTTCCGATTGATGTAGTTAAACTAGACAAACATTTTACTTTTAATGTCGCAGACCCATCTACTGCAAGGCTTATTAGTTTTGTTTCCGAGGTATGCAGTGATCTTGATTTAGAAATGATTGGAGAGGGCATAGAGACTGAGGAAGATAAGCAGTTGATGCTAGATCTAGGCTGCAAGATTGGCCAAGGGTACTTAATGCATAGACCTGATTTTTTAGATTCATTTAAGGTTAAGGAAACATAGAAGCATGGACAAATTAACACCAAAAGAAACTTCTAAGGGTGCTGAAGAGATTGTTTTAACGCAAATCAAACAAGATTTTATCACCCCTGCAAATGCTATATTTGATTATGTTGATATGGTAGAAAAAGTTCTTATCGAAGCTGAATTAATCTCTGAGGATGAGATAGCGCAGATCAAATCATCTTGCAATCATTTAATCGAACAGTATGAAGTGGCTTTTGTGCAAAACACTGGCATTAATGCTGAGACATCAAAAAAAACACCAGAAGAATATTCTGAGCTTCGCCATAATCTTAGAACTCCATTAAATGCAATCATAGGATACAGCGAAATCTTGATGGAAGATTACGAAGATGATCTGGAGGAATCTGCGATAGAAGATTTTCAACAAATTATTAATTTAGCAAGAGAGACTGAAAAAGCGATTGAGATTTTTGTTGATTACATAAGAGGAGAGTCCATAGATCCGAATAATGATGCAGCATCTAATCAACTTGAATCTGCAGAATCATTATTTAAATCCTTGGGCGATATTGAGTATTCAATTACTTTAGACGATGACATTAAAGAATCAGACATCTTAATTGTTGATGATAATATAACCAACTGTGAGGTTCTTCAGCGACGTTTATCAATGCAAGGACTATCTTGCCGAACTGCCTATGATGGAACAACTGCCTTGGAAGAGGTGTTTAAAAAAACACCAGATTTAATACTTCTAGATGTAATTTTGCCTGATATTAATGGATTGGAATTACTTAAAACTTTCCGTAAAGAACATAATTCTGAATCCCTTCCTGTGATAATGGTTTCTGCTTTTAATGATGTTGATAGTATCTCTAAGTGTATTCAACTCGGGGCTCAAGATTACCTACCAAAGCCAATTAATGGCACTATTTTATTAGCAAAGGTTGTAGCAGCTTTGGAAAGAAAATTTTGGAGAGAACGTGAAAAGGAATTGGTTGATAAGCTTCATATTCAAGCAACAACTGATCAGTTAACCGGCATCTTTAATCGCAGGGTAGTCTTTGATGCCTTAGATGAAGCAATGGAAAAAGCAAATGAATCTCAAGATAGAGAATTCGCTACTATTATGTTTGATATTGATTTTTTCAAACAAGTGAACGATACATATGGTCATGCTGGAGGAGATGCAGTCTTAATCTCATTTGCGCATTTATTAGAGTCAGAAATCAGATCTCCAAATATTATTGGCAGAATTGGTGGAGAAGAGTTTTTAGCAATTTTATACTTGAATCAAGATCAAGCTGCTGAATTTTGCAAAAAGTTAATCATTAAAATTAATGACAATACTGTTAACTTTGACGGCATTGATATTAAAATCACTTCTAGTGGTGGTGTTGCGTTTTCCTCAGAAACTAACACATCAGCTGACTTAACTAATAAAGCTGACGAACGACTTTATGAGGCAAAAAAATCAGGTAGAAATAGGTTTAAATTAATAGATAGCGATTTAGTAGGAGACTAATCATGGCAAAAATACTTTATGTTGAAGATAATGAAATGAATCGAGATATGCTTTCACGTCGATTAACCAGAAGAGGTTATGACATCATTATGGCCTTTGATGGTCAGGCTGGATTGGATATGATGAGAAATGATTCACCTGACATAGTATTAATGGATATGGGGCTGCCTGTTCTTGATGGATGGGAAGCAACAATACAAGCAAAAGCAGATGACTCTATTAACTCAATACCAATTATTGCATTGACTGCTCATGCCTTAGAATCAGATAAGCAAAAAGCACTTGAGTGCGGAGCTGATGATTTTGATACTAAACCAGTAGACTTTAAGAGATTGTTGGAAAAAATTGAAACTCTGCTTAATCCTTAACTTTTAACAATCCCTTGTATCATCTTGGATAGGTTATCCATTGAAACATCATCTTTCTTAACCAGTCCAACGACTCTTTCTTTTAAAAGATCTTCTTGAACATCAGTTAGATCTTTTCCTGAGAAAACTAGTACAGGAGCTCTTTTATCTTCTGGCACATCTTTGATGTAGTTATCAAGAAATTCAAACCCATCCATGCGAGGCATTTCAAGATCTAAAATAATGAGAGCTGGCTCATCTTTCGTGCGCTCTAAACCCTCTTTACCATCCCTTGCATCTATTGGTCTGTACCCAGCATCTTTCAGTAATCTTGAAAGTAATTCTCTCACATCCTTGTCATCATCTATCACTAGGACTTTTTGGTTTTGAGTGCCAGTACCAAGGAGTCTCTGTATAGTATTCACGAAATGAGTCCTATCTATTGGCTTAGTTAAGTAATCATTAGCACCTAATGATGCAGCTAGATTAGATTGATTTAGTTGACTGATCATGATGACGGGAATATCTTTTAGTTCTTTGTCAGTTTTACACTCCTTGAGCAAAGACCAACCATCTCTTCCTGGCATTAAAACATCCAAGAGTATTAATTTAGGCTTAACATCTCTAATTAATTCCATGCCTTTTTCGCTATTTGTAGCACCAATAAGAGTTAAGTTAAGTTTAGATATAGTTCTTTTAATCAGATCATGCATTGCAACATCATCATCAACAAGAACAACCAGATTGTCATCAGCATCAAGGTTGATGACATTACTATCAACATCATCTTCGTTATATTCTGGGCACTCACGTGGGACAGATAGGGTAAAGACTGAGCCAACACCTTCTTCGCTAGTCACAACTACATTACCTCCCATCATCTCAGCAAATTTCTTAGAAATAGGCAGACCTAAACCTGTGCCTCCATAATTCGCAGATGTTGAGCGTTCGGCTTGAGTATATTCCTCAAAAACTTTTGCGACTCCTTCTGCACTCATTCCAGCACCTGTATCAATTACTGCAAAATCAATAAACTCTATATCGCCCTCCATTCTTGATTTTGCATCCAAGGTAACGGATCCATTTTTCGTAAATTTAAATCCATTGCTTAAAAAGTTTGTTAGACATTGCCGAAGTTTAGTTTCATCTTGAGACATAGATCCCATTGCGCCATCAAGATTAATAACAAAACCATTATCATTTTTAGCGGCTAATGGCTCCGAAACATCTTTAATTGTTTGAATCATGTTTTCAATTTCAAAGCTGGTAATAAATAATTCCATTTTTCCAGCTTCAATTTTAGATAAATCTAGAATATTGTTGATAAGCGAAAGAAGATGAGACCCAGAAGACGTAATTTTCTTTAAATCAGGCAAGAGGTCGTCGTAACCAAGATCTTCACAATCTTCGTAAAGCATCTCTCCGTATCCTAAAATTGCATTTAATGGAGTGCGAAGTTCATGACTCATATTTGCAAAGAATTTAGTTTTCTGGTCACTGGCATCTCTAGCTTCATCTCTTGCTGTTTCCATTTCTCCAGTTCTTGCATCAATCAAGCCATTCACTTCATCTGACATTCTAGAGAAGGCTACAAGCATTAGTTCCACAGAAGCTTCTTCACTTGATTTTCGATCTGCATTATCCGCCAAATCTTTCATTTTTTTAATGTCATTCAGAATAAGGGTTCTTGCGCTGCCATCTAACTGATCAGCTAAGGCTGACATCTTCTCAATAATAACCTCATCACGCTCATGTCTTCGTTTAGCTTGATCTTCTCGAATTGATTCCATCTCAACCAAGTGAGACTTGTAACTTTTAAGTGCTGTAGAAAGCTGTCCCACTTCGTCAGATTCAGATGCTAGAATTCCTTTGCGAACTGGCATTTCTTGAGAATGATCTCCTTTAGTCAACCCCTCCAAAACTTCAATGGCTCTCGTGATGCCTCCAAAGGTCCTTGTAGTGATGAAAGCTATTAATGAAATAATAAATAATACAAATGAAATAGCAGCTATATAGGTAAGATTTAGTACATTCGCAGCTCTTAATATATTCTCTCGCTCATCTTTAAAAATAAACAACTGTGCTTCATCAGCTGACAAGTATGAACTTAGGGGGAGGAGAGTAACTGAAGTACCTAGCTCAGTATCTTTGGCAGAATATCGGGAGCCATTTGCCTCCTTGAATACAATAGCTTTGTCAGTTAATTTTTCAAAATTCTCTAAATCAAATAAATCATCTTCAACGTCACCAAATTGTTGGTAATAATCATTAAGTGAGATTAAACCAGATTCAGTATTGATAGCTGTTCTAACTTCAAACTCGTCCTCAAATATTTCAAGTCCTTTTCTTATATCGACGCCAAGAGCAACAATTGCAAGGGTTTCAGGCCGCCCATTTAAACCTTCAACTTTAACAGGAAATGTTAGCGCTTGATTTAGTGTAGAGGCTTGCTGATCCTCATTATCTTTTATTTTTACAATTGATTGCCTAGGCCTCGTAGAAGAATCTTTTAGAAAAGAATCTAGATAACTAAAAAAATCAGGTCTAGCTGCAGGAGAGCAGGGATCTATTCCTAATAAATCTAAAGCGCTTCCACAATAAATTCGTTGACCTGATGGAAAGTAGACCATGACGTAACTTAAGTTCCCATAATCTAGATCTTCTTCAAAAAAAAGCTCAACTAAATATTGAGCATCACCTAATCGGTTAGCGCTAATAGTATCTAAGAATGGGTTGGTGAATTTGTTACTTGAGGCAACTTCATCTAAAAAAATTTCAGAATCTTCTTCCCAGTATGATGCATTTTCACCTGTTATGGGTAACCATTTGGACATAGCATCAAAGGATTTATTATATGTTTGGTACCAGGCTGACTCATAGAGAGTCAAGAGTGACTCATTAGAAGAATCTTCTTGAATATTCTCTCTATAGCCAAATGAAAAAATAAATATAGCCGCAACAAGAACATTACCAAGCACCCCAAATAAGAGTAACTGGAGTCTAATCGGCATGATTAACCTGAGACTATGAAGTTTAGTTAGTTAGTCTGCAAGCCTGAATGTAAGAACAATTTGTACGTTGTTAACCTTTACAGATGTGTCATTGTAGACGGGAGGTTCATACAAAAATTTCCTTACTGCTTTAATGGCAGATCTATCAAAGACACTTGCAGGGCTGCTTTCAACAACATATGGATCTAGTACCGAACCATCTGTATCAACATCAAATTCTACTCTTACAAATCCTTCTATACCCATTCTAATCGCACGACGAGGGTATTCAGGCGAAGAGTTAGTGATCCTAGTAACTTCAATTTCAGTTCCATCTTCGCCAACATATCCCTTATCAGCAGAAAAAACTGGAAAAGCTAGCATTAATGCAAACAGTACAAAGAAAAGTGAGTTAAATTTTTTCATAATAAGTATGGTTATGTATTAGTTAAGCCTATGTATAATAAGATGCAGAGGCGAATACCACTATAGTAGCAAAAATATACCTATGAAAAAAGTCAAAGATCACCTAAACGAGCAAAGATATTGGGATATTTTTACAGTATCTGAAGATTCTGACCTCTTTGAAGCATCTAAATTAATGCATAAGAATAGAATTGGCGCTCTTATGATTTCTAAAGCAGGCTCATCGGAACATCTATGCAAATCTTCTGTTGTTGGTATTTTGACTGAGAGAGATATAGTTTATGCACTTTCTGGTGGAGCTGATACATTGAATAATAAGACAGTAAAGACTGTTATGACTAAAAAATTAATTTTTACATGCCCCGAAACACCAAATACTGACGCTAAAAAATTAATGATTGAAAATCAAATAAGGCATCTTCCTGTATTTTCTGATGAACATTTGGTTGGAATAATTTCAATGAGAGACGTATTTAACGTTTAACCCTTGTAAATGAATCTTTTTCAGCGTCTGTCATATACAGCTTTAAATTTTCCAACATCTGCTGCTGGGATGCCAATTTGGATTTTCATACTTCCCTTTTACGCTGGTGATTTAGGGCTGGGACTTTCTGTCGTAGGAATTTTATTTTTTTTAGGAAGGCTGACAGATATTGCTACAGACCCATTTATGGGAGTATTGATTGATAGGTTTCCATCAAAATGGGGCAAACATAAGCATTGGATTTTCATCTCAGCACCAATTTTTATGGTTGCAACTTATTTAATTTTTTTACCTCCAATCTCTAATCCTTCAAGTCTTTATTTTTTTCTTTCATTATTTTTGGTTTATTTAAGTTTTACCTTGAGTTCAATTACTCAGCTCTCTTGGTCAACTTATCTAGCACCAGATTATGATGATAGAACGCGATTGTTAACGCTCCGGGAATTAATGGCCTTGCTTGGAATGTTCTGTGTTATTGCTATTCCAGCAATAGTAGAGTTATACGATACATCATTAACTGCTAAGGTCTCTGCAATCGGGGTATTTGTTTTGATCTCAATACCCTTAATTACTTTAAATGGTCTTTATCATGTCCCAGACACTAAATCAGAAAGGATAATATCTAAAATTGATAATCCATTCGTAACCTTTAAAAGCTTATTTACTAATAGCATGCTTAATAAAATTGTTTTGGCAGCAGCTCTTATAGCTTTTTGTATGTCATTGAATGGAGCACTTTATTTGATATGGATGGATGTAGTAATGGAATTACCTGAATACTCATCAAGGCTAATGTTGATGTATTATTTTGTGAGCGTGCTTGGTTTGGCTATTTGGAGATACTTAAGCATAAAAACTTCAAAGCACTTTGCTGCAGGAGTCTCTTGTGTATATGCGGTTATTATTTTGTTGTTTGGTTTTGCAGGATTTTTTGTTATTCGCGATTTGGAAACTGATATTAAGTTGATGGGTGTAGCATCATTTATTGTTCTCTATGGCTTTTCATTCTCTGGGCCAATGCCACTAATCAATGCAATCATTGCTGATATCTCAGACAAGCTTGCTCTTGAGCATGATGACGATATATCTGGCACTGTGTTCTCGTATCTGACAACTATTACCAAAGTTGGATTTGGTTTGGCTGCTGTAATTCCTTACTTAGTTTTAGAGTTACTTTGGGGATTTGATATTAATCTTGGTGTTGATAATACAGAGTCATCAAAAATGGCTGTCTTTTATATTTATACTTTTGTACCAATAGTTTGTTACTGCATAGCTTCATACATGCTTTTTAGTCACTCACTAGGAAGAGAGGAGCATGAAAAAATTAAGTCAGTAATTAAAATTAAATCATTAATTAAGGAGCCTTCTAGTGGAATTTCAAAAATATGAATGTGTGATATGTGGTTACATATATGATGAAGAGTTTGGTGATCCAGAAGATGGAATTCCAGCTGGCACAAAATGGGATGACATTCCGGATGATTGGGTGTGCCCTGAATGTGGAGTAAGTAAATTTGATTTTGAATTAATCGAAACTTAAATACTGCTCGTTACTTGCTATTACAATTTCTTAGCTTTATGCATAAACTATTTCAAACCATCTTGTTATCGCTATTAACTCTTACTTTGAATGCATCAGTAACTAATCCGAGTTCCTCTTATGCCGTTGGCGATATATCGATTAAAAGCTTATTTGAAATGCATGAAGGATTTCAGGCAAATTACCAAAACTATAATCCTAGCAACTTATTAGATCCTGCGTTGTTTCATGATATTAAAATCTATGTTTTCTTTGGAACTTGGTGCCATGATAGCGAGAGAGAGGTTCCTCGACTTCTTAGTCTTCTAAGTAAATTAGATGTTCCCGAAAATAATATAAATTTAATTGGACTGAATTTTATGAAGAATGACTTGCATGGGAGAGAGGTTGAGTTTCAAATTAAAAAAACACCCTCTTTTATTTTCTTTAAAAATCAGCAGGAAATAGGAAGAATAGTTGAAAAACCAGAGATAAGCCTTGAAGCTGATCTGCTAAAAATTCTTGGTTCGGTAAACTAGTTTAAATTTAGAGCAGCAATGCTTTGAGCTTCGTCATAGTCTACATAGAAAGTCGCATATTGCTTTCTAAATTTGGCAATTGGCCCATCCATGTCACAAAGAACCGGCTTTATAGCAAACTTTTTATTTTCCCAGATAGGTATATCTTCTTTAACCTGCTTATTAATATCTTTAATAATTGCTGCACCGACACCACCAACCGGTTCTTCTCCATTAATTTTCTTTTGAAGGAATGCAAAACGTACAATACATTTTTCTCCCTCAATAGGAGTTGTTGAACCAAGTAATAAGGTATCGCAAATTCCTTCAAATTTTGTTGCGTTGTCACCAGGTCCATTGGAATATGCAGTTATTCGCCCTTTGATTGTTCCTCGAGGTGTTTCCATATTAGCCTCTTGAATAGAAATTCTTTTTTGTTTGTCATAGGTTACTTCAAATTCAGGGTAACTAACCACTCCATGAACATATTGAAAATGAGCTGCGTCAACAGCATTTTCCGCCATATCCTGAATATGACAGTCAACAATATACTCGGATGATACAAAATTATCTGACCAGTCTGGATCAAGAATCTCTGGATACGTTTCAACTTCGTAAGATGGTTCATCTCCATTTGGATGATACCAAGCATAGATAAGGTTATTTT
>TARA_B110000003_G_scaffold97488_1_pt1 | contig 11083 bp, 10 predicted proteins | sample TARA_B110000003 | Tara Oceans TARA_B110000003 (sample SAMEA4396424) | marine metagenome | biome: Westerlies Biome; feature: [SRF] surface water layer (ENVO:00010504); material: water (ENVO:00002006), including particulate matter (ENVO:01000060) such as... | depth 5 m
TGCCCAAGTTTTGGGTGCTGAAATAGAACTACGAAACCCCGTTTTAGAAATTACACAAGATACTTATGGAATATGGAATGTGGTTACAAAAAACGGAACCATAAAAACAGAACATGTAGTAAATGCAGGTGGATTATGGGCACGCGAGGTTGGAAGAATGGTTGGGTTAGAACTGCCATTACTAGCTATGGAACACATGTATCTTTTAACAGATGATATGCCCGAAGTGACTGAATTTAATTCTGAAACTGGTAGAGAGCTCGTTGGGGTTATTGATTTCAAAGGAGAGATTTATACACGGCAAGAGCGAAATGGCCTTTTATTAGGGACTTATGAAAAAGCATGTAAACCATGGTCACCAATTAATACACCTTGGGATTTTGGCCATGAATTGTTGCAGCCTGATTTAGACAGAATTACGCCTTCTTTAGAAGTTGGATTTAAACACTTTCCTGCATTTGAAAAAGCCGGCATTAAACAAATAATAAATGGACCATTTACTTTTGCACCAGATGGCAATCCTTTGATTGGTCCTGTACCTGGGTTAACAAATTATTGGTCAGCGTGTGCAGTTATGGCAGGATTTAGTCAAGGTGGAGGTGTTGGTTTAGCGTTAGCAAACTGGATGGTTGATGGCGATCCAGGATTTGATGTATTTGCTATGGATGTTTCACGCTTTGGTGAATGGGCTACCATTAAATACACTAATGCAAAAGTACGCGAAAACTACTCAAGACGTTTTTCTATTAGCTTTCCAAATGAAGAATTACCTGCTGCAAGGCCACAACAAACCACTCCTCTATATGACATTATGTTAAATGAAAATTTTGCTGTTATGGGAGATACTTGGGGCTTAGAGACACCACTATGGTTCGCACCTTCAAAAAAAGAAGCTCATGATGTTCTTTCATTTCATCGCTCGAATGATTTTAATCATGTTGCCGCTGAAGTGGAAGCAGTCAGAAACAGTGTAGGTGTCACAGAGATTTCTAACTTTGCTAAATATGAAGTATCAGGTGCCGATGCTGAAGCTTTTTTAAACTACCTAATGACAAATAATATGCCAAAATTAGGCAGTATTATTTTAACTCCAATGTTAAATGAAAACGGCAAGTTAATTGGCGATTTTACTATTGCGAAAGCATCTGAAAATAGATTTTTAATCTTTGGCTCATTAAGTGCTACAAAATATCATATGCGTTGGTTTGAAAAGCATTCAAAGTTTTATAAATCATTAAAAATTAAACGCTTTGATATGACACTACATGGCTTGTCTATTGCGGGTCCAAATTCACGAAAAGTACTCCAAAAACTAGTTGATGAAGATATTTCTAACTCTAGATTTCAATTTATGAGTTTTCGTGAGATGGATGTTAATGGTGCGCCATGTATGATAAATCGTCTTAGTTACAGTGGCGACTTGGGATATGAAATATGGATGGCACCTGAATACCAAAGGAAAGTATATCGTGGAATTAAAAAACAAGGGGCCGAATTTAATATTAAAGACTTTGGTATGCGTGCATTGCTATCAATGCGTTTAGAAAAGAATTTTCCAAGTTGGTTTGCAGAATTACGCCCAATCTATGGCCCTTATGAAAGTCGTATGGAAAGATTTATCAAAATAAATAAATCAAAATTTATTGGACAAAAGGCAGCAAAACAAGAGCTATTAGATGGCCCTAAAATTTCCCGCACATCATTTATTATAAATGCCGATACATCCGATGTTTCTGGTGATGAGCCAATATGGGCTAAAACTGAAAAGGTCTATAATTTTATTGATCCACCACATAAACACGGTGCAAAGAGATTCAATTCAAAAGGCAATGAATTATCCAGTAGTAACTCTCAACAAGATGGTAAATGGAAAGTTGTGGGTTGGGTTACTTCTGGTGGTTATGCACACTCGATTAAAGCGTCAATGGCTCAAGGCTACATCCCAACTGATCTATCACAAATCACCCAAAAAGGTCTGTTTGAAATAGAAATCTTGGGAAAGCGGTATCCATGCCAAATAATGGATAATCCTCCTTTTGATCCCCTAGGTAAGTGTATGAAATCATAGTTAAGAATTTTTCTGCAAAATATTTCCAGCCAAATAAAGTGAACCACATATTAAAATTCTTGCATTCTGATCTTGCTTGATGATTTCCTTTATTGCACTTTCAACATTTTCTGAAACTGAGGCCTCAAAGCCAACATCTATAGCCACATCTACAGTCTCTTTTGCTGTCATTGTGGCAGCTTCTCCCGGTATTGAAACACCATATAGTCTTTTAGATTGGCTTAATAACGGTTGCATATATCCTGCTACATCTTTTGTATTAAGCATTCCAACTATTAAAAATAGTTTACGGGATTGTAGGCGGCTAAGAGCTTCAGAAAGTGCATATCCAGCAGCTTTATTGTGCCCACCATCTAACCAAATTTCAGCATCAGTAGCTAACGATGTTAATGGACCCTTTTTTAATCTTTGCATCCTTGCCGGCCAGTCCGCATTAAGCATTGCACCCTCAAAGGAAACGTTTTCTTTCCCTAAATATCTTAATGTGGCTAAAGCAAGACCTGCATTTTGTATTTGATGCGCACCAATTAATTTTGGCAAAGGTAAATATAACAACCCGTTTTCATCTTGAAACACAAGGCGTCCGTTTTCTTCCCAAACATGCCAATGCTGGCCATATATCTTACATGTTGCACCAACTTCATAAGCTCGAGCCTCAATTACTGCCAACGCTTCTTCTTCTTGAGGCCCAATGATTGCAAAACAATTACGCTTTAATATACCTGCTTTTTCTGAAGCAATTTCGGCCAATGTATCACCAAGATATTGTTGGTGGTCGATTGAGATTGGAGTAATTACAGTTATTTTTGGTTGGTCAATAACATTAGTTGCATCCAATCTGCCTCCTAAACCTACTTCCAACAATGTATAGTCAGCATTTTTTTCTGAAAACGCTAATAATGCAGCACAAGTGGTTATTTCAAAATAAGTAATGGGAGTATTGCCATTAACCTTTTCACATTCACTCAAATAATTTGCTAAATCTATTTCTTCAATGATACTTCCTGCAAGAAATATTCGCTCATGAAACCTTGCTAAATGAGGAGAAGTATATGCATGACAGATATCTCCTGACGCCTCTAGCCCCGCCCGTATCATAGCCTGAGTTGAACCTTTTCCATTTGTACCAGCTATATGAATAACAGGTGGTATAATCTTTTCAGGATTACCCAATAGATTTAACAACCGCAAGATACGATCCAAAGTTAAATCAATAATTTTTGGATGTAAGGACATCAGCCTTTCAAGAATAATATCACTTTTCATATTTGAGTTTACGCACCCTATGCTTTTAGCATTTCAGGTGGGGCCAAATCACCTTTAATTTCAGGACTTAAATTCATCAGCATCCTAATAATTGTAATTATATCACTACGCATATTTTTTCTATGTGTTACTCGGTCTAACATACCATGATCTAATAAGTATTCAGCCCTTTGGAAGCCTTCAGGTAATTTTTCACGGATTGTTTGCTCAATAACACGTGGACCCGCAAAACAAATTAATGCATTAGGTTCTGCGATATGGACATCACCTAACATTGCGTATGATGCTGTTACACCACCCGTAGTGGGGTGTGTTAAAACTACAATAAATGGTAGATTGGCTTCTTTAAGTAGTTGCAATGCAACAGTAGTTCTTGGCATTTGCATTAATGACATTATACCTTCTTGCATCCTTGCACCGCCTGCAGCAGAAAATAAAATTAGAGGGCACTTAAGCTTTAAAGCTTGTTCACAAGCTGCAATTATTGCATTTCCAACTCCCATACCCATAGACCCCCCCATAAAAGAGAAATCTTGAACAGCAACAACAACCTGTGTGCGCCCCATCTTACCTTTTGCCAAAAGCATGGCCTCATCTTCACCCGTTTTTTTCCGAGCGTCCTTGATCCGATCTGTATATTTTTTTTGATCTTTGAATTTTAATGGATCTGTAATAACTTCTTTAGCCTTAAACTCTTCAAAAACACTTCCATCAAACATAGACTTACAACGGTCTCGAGGTGTTATGTTCATATGGTGATTACAATTTATACAAACATTTAAATTATCAGCCAACTCGCGGTGAAATAACATTGTCCCGCATTCTGGGCACTTAGTCCATAAGTTGTCTGGTGTTTCACGTCTAGAAAAGATCGAATTGATCTTTGGCTTCATATAGTTCGAAATCCAGTTCATGTATGTCTTCTTTCATTAAGTCTATCTATGAACTTTTAAAGGTCAAATGCTTTAAATGCAATCATCTGCGTGCACGCCATTCCATTATAATGAAGTATATCAAAAATATAATTGATGTTGAAATCAACATACTTTGGGCTGCTTGAAAGAACATATTCGGTGTATCAAAAAAATCAGGTGCGACATATCTAGAAAGGCCACTAATCTGTTCCTGATAAGAGACCAAAAACATGGCAGAAAAGTTATTTGCAAAGTGTACACCGATAGCTGCACCAAGATTTCCAGTTCTATATGTCAAATCGGCTAAAAATAATCCCAAGATTGATGTTACAGCAACTAACATTAATCCAATACTTATACCCATTGAACCATCATAATGCATCAAACCAAATATCAGAGAAGGAATTAGCATAAAAAACCATCTACTTTTAATCCATACGGCTAATTGTTGTTGTAAATAACCACGAAACAATACTTCTTCTGCTGTTACTTGGAAAAACATTAGAAAAATTCCTAAAGGTAAAACTTTTAACCATCTCGTGTAAGTAAGGTTTTCTAAAATATTTTCATTATTAGGAATTAGACTTTGAGTAGAAAACAAAAAAATGCCAGCTATTATTATTGCGTAAGAAAAGTTTTTAAAGAAATTTATTTTAGGCTTTCCAATTAGACTAATTATTCCACGCTTATGAAATAATTTTACCAAAATTAGAAAAACTGTTAACCATATCAGAAATGTTGATAGTAGAATGTATACCTCCAAAGGAGTGGTAAACAAACCATCTCTTATATTATCTAAATTAAAAAGTTTTGAAACAATAAGTATAAAGCATGATGATAAAATCATGTAGAATATGCCCCACAAAACTAATGTTAAGCTTACTACCCACCATCTTTTTTCACTAAGTGCTGGCTCTATAAATTGAGTAAAATTTTTATTCATAAAAAACCCATATAATAAAAATGATTTTAACGTCCATACATATCAAAATAAAAAACAGTATTTTTTATGATATTTTATATCAAATTATCCATTACAGAAACTAACGCAGAGCTAATTCCTTCTTCAGATAGTGAGTGGCCGGCATTATCTATTACATGTAATTTTGATCTTTCCCATGCATTATATAATTTATAGGCAGATAATGGTGGACATATCATGTCATAACGACCTTGGATAATTGTACCAGGAATTTGATCCATTTTATACATATTATTCAGAATTATATTATCTTTATTTAAAAAGCCTTTATTTACAAAATAGTGATTTTCTATTCGAGCAAAAGCTCGAGCATATTCCCCAGGTGTAACGCCATTTAAATTTTTTGCATTCATCGTTGCTAGAGCCGTTTCCCACTCCGTCCATGCTCGCGCATATTTAGTTTGCTCTGCTTCATCCTCTTGAAATAATTTTTTGTTATAAGAATTAATTACATCTACCTGTTCGCCTGGCTTTAATAAATCGATTAGTTTTCTCCATTCATCTGGAAAAAACATTCCTGCGCCTCCATTATAAAACCAATCCAACTCTAAATCAGTCATAAGGAAAACTCCGCGTAAAACTAAATGCTTAACTGCTGTTGGGTGTGATTGTGCGTAAATTAAGGCCAGTGTTGCCCCCCACGAACCACCAAAAACTATCCAACTTTTAATTTGAAGTAATTTTCGTATTTTTTCTATATCACTTACTAAATGCCATGTAGTATTTGCTTCAATACTTGCATGTGGCTTTGATCGGCCACATCCCCGTTGATCAAACAATATGATTCGATAAATTTTAGGATTAAAGAAACGACGCATGCCTGGACTACAACCTGCACCAGGCCCACCATGTAAAACTACAACAGGAACGCCATTAGGATTTCCACATTCTTCAACATAAAGATTATGACCATCGCCTACATCTAAAATATGATAATCATACGGCTGTATAAGGGAATATAAGTTTCGTCCTGCGCCAATTTGACCTTCGGTATTTCTCATCATTACTCTATATATAATTTATGTAATTAAGAATGTCCTTTTGAAAGCCCATGTCAATGTCCCAAACAAACACAATAGATCCGCAAGAAGTTGAAAAATTTGAGGCTATGGCATCAGAGTGGTGGGATAGCGATGGAAAATTTAAGCCCTTACATATGCTCAATCCAACACGGTTGGATTATATTATTGATCAAATTGCTGCAGAATTTACTCGTGATATTACAGCTAATCTTCCATTTAACGGTCTCAAGATATTAGATATTGGTTGTGGAGGAGGGTTGTTGTCAGAACCTATGGCAAGGCTAGGCGCAAATGTAGTGGGTGCTGATGCTGCAGAAAGAAACATTCCTGTTGCAAAAGTTCACGCTCAAAACTCTGGCTTGGAAATTGATTATCGTCACACAAGTGCCGAAGAAATAGCCAAAACAAGCGAAAAATTTGATGTTGTTTTAAATATGGAGGTTATTGAACATGTAGCAGACCCACTTGGTTTTTTAACTGCATGCAAGCAATTACTCAAACCAAATGGCTTAATGCTTTGTTCAACTATAAACAGAAATCCTAAAAGTTATTTGATGGCAATCATTGGAGCTGAACATGTTATGCGTTGGCTACCAAAAGGTACCCATGATTGGAATAAATTCATTACACCAGATGAATTATTTGATCTTCTTAAGAATGCTGGCTTTAACCCTGTTGATCGTAAAGGTTTTGTCTTCAATCCGTTAAAATGGAGCTGGGCAATTTCAAATCAGGATTTATCAGTAAATTATGTAACAGCAAGTATAAATTCATAGTCAGATTTTCTGCACATAAACTATGTTCAATCGAGTGCCTCACGAAGTTCACGCAAGAACCTTAAACCATCTCTCAATTTATTTTTATTTAATTTGGACATAACATCTTCTAAAACAGGCGTAATAGCTAAAACAGATTCATCTCTTGCTCGATCACCAGCATTAGATATCAAAACTAATTTTTTTCGCGCATCATCCCAGTCAGGGCGTATATGAATATATCCATATTTTTCCAATTTACTTAATGTATTCGTTAACGCACCTTTTGTTAAATTAAAAGTGCGTGCAAGCTCTGCAGGGCTACGCTCTTTATTTTGCCAACTTAAGTAATTTAGCATTACAAAATGTGAAAGCTCCATACCTTTAGGAAGGGCTCTAGAAAGGCGCCCTCGCATTAACTGCTCAGATGCTAAAACTTCCGAAAATAAAGATACTGTGATTAAATCTTCATTTGACCCTTCATTCATTATGCTATCAACAACTTATCTAGATTACCCATACTTTCTAGATCATATAATTCATCGCAGCCACCTACATGTATATTGTTAATAAACACTTGAGGAACTGTTCTTCCGCCATTAGATCGTTGAATCATTTCTGCACGTTTTTCTTTGTTATCATGGATATTAATTTCTGAAAAAGAGGCGCCTTTCTTGTTAAGTAAACGTTTTGCAGCAGTACAAAAGCCACAAAAATTTCCAGTATAAATTTCGACTTTACTCATAAATCTACTCCGAGATTAATTTGCATGTATTCATTAAAATATCCAATACAATTGAGGTAACATTTCTATTTAATTTATTCAAATCACAATATTTAAACTAATTATAATATATATTTTTTTTTATTTATTTTATATAAAATATTATGAATATGGTGAAACCTTAGTTTCTATTAAATAGGCAATAAATATACATGACTATACCACCAATACTATTTAATCGTGCTATGTTAAAATTTCATAGAAATCGTACAAACAAAAATGCATGGTTTATACATGATAAGGCTATTGTAGAAATAAAAGAGCGTCTTTCTGAAATTAAACGTGATTTTAAAAAAGTTGCTATAATTGGGTTTAGAGCAGAAAGTTGGGCCCTAGACCTCAATCTCGATGCAACATGCATTAATGATGATGAAATAATAAACTTTAAAGAAAACAAATACGACTTAATTATACATGCTATGGGTATGCATTGGTCAAATGATCTACTGGGGCAGTTGATACAAATGAATCGAGCGCTGGTGCCTGATGGGCTTATAATATCCATATTTTTTGGGGGCCAAACTCTTTCAGAATTAAGAGTTGCTTGTGCATATGCTGAGAGTACTGTTTCAAATGGAATATCGCCTCGCATTGCACCAATGGGAGAAATACGAGATCTTGGAGGTTTATTACAACGTGCGGGATTAGCGCTACCAGTTGCAGATAGTATGAAGTTTAATGTGAGCTACAAAACACCAATAAATCTGATGCATGATCTTAGGGGAATGGCAGAAACTAATATTATTTCAAATCGTAAAAAAACAATGATGTCAAAAAAGTTATTGAATGAAATATCCAAACAATATTTTGATAATTTTAGTAATAGTGACGGCAGAATAGTTGCAACATTTGAATTAATTTTTCTAACTGGCTGGGCTCCATCTTCAAATCAACAAAAACCATTAATGCCTGGTACGGCAAAGGTACGTCTTGCCGATGCATTAAGAACTGTAGAGAATAAGCTAGAAAAAGATTGATTTAAAAAAAATCAAATCTATGTGTAGTAAAAATACAAATAGCAGGAAAAATTATGAATATCCCACCTGACCACCCAAAAATAAAACCTGCTAAAATAGGTGTTATTCTTGCAAACTTAGGAACGCCAGATGCCACAGATTATTGGTCTATGCGTAGATACCTATCGCAATTTTTGTCAGATAAAAGAGTGGTTGATTACTCATCTTGGCTTTGGCAACCCTTGCTGCAAGGAATAATTTTAACTAGAAGGCCGTTTTCATCAGGCGAAGCATACCGATCAATATGGAATAATGAATTAAATGAAAGTCCGTTACTTACAACTACCAGACTTCAGTCAAACGCTGTAAAAAAAGAAGTCAAAAAAATTTACGGCAGCGATGTTATCGTCGATTTTGCTATGAGGTATGGCAATCCATCTACAGAAAGCGTCATAAAAAAATTAAAAGATCAAGGCGTAGAAAAAATTGTCTTTTTCCCACTTTACCCACAATATGCCGGTCCGACTACAGCAACGGCAAATGATGAAGCGTTTAGAACTTTGATGAAGATGAATTGGCAACCTTCAATCCGTACAGTTCCTGCATATTTTGACAATCCGTTATATATAAACGCATTAGCAAATTCAGTTAAAGAAAAATATGCATCTCTAGAAAAAAAACCCGATATATTAGTTTGCTCATATCATGGTGTACCAGTTCGTTACTTGATGGAAGGCGACCCTTACCATTGCCAATGCCAAAAAACGACACGATTGCTCAAAGAAGCACTCGGTTGGAATGACACAGATATAAAAACCACTTTTCAGTCAAAATTTGGACCTGAAAAATGGCTACAGCCATATACTGTAGAAGAAGTTGCGCGCCTAGCAGAGGGAGGGCAAAAGAATATAGCAATAATGTCACCTGCTTTTTCGTCTGATTGTGTGGAAACTTTAGAAGAAATAAATGAAGAAATTTACGAAAGCTTTGAAGAGGCCGGTGGTGAGACATTTACGTATATTGAATGTTTAAATGATAGCGCTGATCATATCAAAATGATGATGGGAATTTTAAAGAATGAATTGGCTGGCTGGATAAAATAACCATTCAATTAAATTTGCTCTGTTTGGGTTATAAAAAATCACGCAATACTGCTATAAGTGGGACATCTGCTGCAGGCATGGGGTAATCACGTAGTTTTCTTGGTTCAACCCAAGCCAATTCTTGGCCCTCTTGCGGTGTTATGATACCTTTCCATTTTCTACAAACAAATACTGGCATTAATAAATGGAAATCTTCATAACTGTGGCTAGCAAAAGTTAAAGGCGCAAGACAGCTAGACCAAGTATCAATTCCTATTTCTTCTTTTAATTCACGAATTAATGCAATTTCTGGTGTTTCCATTGGCTCAACTTTACCTCCCGGAAATTCCCACAAGCCAGCCATTGCTTTACCTTCTGGTCTTTTTGCTAATAATACTCGCCCATCTCGATCAATAAGCGCAACAGCAGAAACTAGTATAATTTTCATGATCTATAATCAGCATTTATTGCAATATATTGGTGTGTTAAATCACAAGTCCATACTGTAGCACTTCCATCACCAATCGCTAAATCTACTATTATTTTTAATTCTTGGTTTTTCATATAATTTTGACCTAAATCTTCTCTATAACCTGAAGCAACCCAGCCCTGTTCAGCCACCAATATACTTCCAAACCAAATAGAAATTTTGTCACGATCAGCAGGTTCGCCTGATTTACCTACACCCATAACAACCCTTCCCCAATTTGGATCTTCACCAGCAGCTGCTGTTTTTATAAGTGGTGAATTAGCAATTGCTAATGCAACTGTTTTTGCTGAAATATCAGATACAGCCCCCCTTACTTCAACTTCTAAAAATTTTGTTGCGCCCTCTCCATCTCGCACCACTTGTTTAGCTAAACTTAACATAACTGAATTCAATTCTTCAGTAAATTTGAGAGCTTCATCACTAAACTCATCTACAATAGTTTCAGTCTTTGATTGTCCAGTTGCTATTACCATCAAGCTATCTGATGTTGATGTGTCACTGTCTACAGTTATGCAATTAAAAGTTTTTTCATTTAACTTAGTCAAAATATTTTGCAAAATATTTCTTTTAATTGAAACATCTGTCATTATGTAAACTAGCATTGTCGCCATATCAGGTGCTATCATCCCTGAGCCTTTTGCAAATCCAGAAATGTTGACATTTGAACCGTTAATAGAAAAGGAGCTGTATGCACCTTTTGGAAAAGTATCTGTAGTCATAATAGCTCGAGCGGCAGTCTCTAACGAATGTTCGCTTAATTTTGA
>TARA_B110000003_G_scaffold236487_1_pt1 | contig 11063 bp, 9 predicted proteins | sample TARA_B110000003 | Tara Oceans TARA_B110000003 (sample SAMEA4396424) | marine metagenome | biome: Westerlies Biome; feature: [SRF] surface water layer (ENVO:00010504); material: water (ENVO:00002006), including particulate matter (ENVO:01000060) such as... | depth 5 m
AATCATGTCTATTATAGCAGCATACAACGAAGCATGGGATAACGGAGATGTCGAAAAACTTGGTAAGATTATCCATGATGATTGTGTGTTCAATCCACACGTAGGTGGCATGACTATGAGCAAGTCAGATATTTTGGGATTTGTGAATAGTGAAAACACACCAACATCTGAAAATAACCGAACTCTATTTGAGAATGACGAAGTTGGAGTTGCTCATTCGATAGTTCATTTTGCTAACGACTCAGACTCAGAGGCAGTACTGTCATTTATGCGATTCAAAGACGGTCAAATAATCTCAATGGAAACTGGTGCAACACCGCTTTCTGAAGATTATAAATTAATTGGAAATTAAAAATTAGCGCTAGTTTAATGATGACAATTCTAGGATTAATTTTTCAATACTAGGCCAATTATTATTCCTATAAATCCAAGACCGCATAAGGCTTGAGATATTAGCATATAAAGTAAATTCATAGATTCATAGGTACCTAATTCATTTAGTTTATTTTCAAAGAATAACATGGATATAAAACTCAAAACAATTATGATGATTGAACTAATTATGATTACAGATTTCATACTAACCATTGTATCCCATACACATTCTTCACATAATAATCTTGTTATCGTTCCAACTCATAAACATCAAAGTAATTTTGATACGTAATTTCTTTCATATTCATTAGCGAAATTTTCATCCCAATTAATAAGTTCTTTTGCCATGATTTTTTTGTAGATAAAAGGTGTAAACAATACTAAATACAGAGTTGATAAGTAACCGTAAGGCAACATAGGAGCATCTTCATGATATGGATTTAATTCCCAGAAATTCAGATTAGAAGATTTATGATGATCCGAATGTCTAGTAACATTACATAGATAGATACTGCTAAGAAAATGATTGGAATTCCACGCGTGCCTCATATTCACTTCTTTTCCCTTCTCCCTCACTAGGCCATAATGTTCAATATAGTTAATAGCTTCCAAAAATGACTTGGCTAGTAAAGCACATAAAAGGAACGAAAATAAACCAAATAATCCACCAAAAATAAACACAGATAGGGTGATGACAGCACTTCTCAGATAGCCTACAATCATCCTATTTTGTAAACTGAAAAAATTATGTCTTCTTCTTTTTAATCTATCAGTTTCAATTTTCCAACCACTCATTTGTTCTTCGAAAGTAGCTCTTAAAATAAATAAATAAATATTTTCTCCTCTTTTGGCTGAGGCAGGATCTTCATCTAGACATACGTCTTTATGGTGTCCATAAACATGCTCGATAGCAAAAGTACAATCCCAAGAAAATGCGAGTAGCCAATTTCCAACGAACATATCGAATCTGTTATGCTTCCTATGAGTTAACTCATGACCAGGAACTGTGGCAAGTATTCCTATGAATAATGATGTTTGTAGTATTAATGCGAATTTATCTATCAGTGTAAAAGAGTCTTTTATATCGATAAAATCAATATTAAAAATAGAATATAATTCTTCAATATAGAAATTAGAAGAATCTGAGCCGAAAATAGATACCACTAAGAATATTAAAAAAACTATAATTGGTAAATTAATATAAATTGAAATATTCAATATTGAGGGGTATGAAAAATCTTGGACTTCCATGTCTCTTGGAAAAAGATGATCGCCAATGATAACAAATAAAGACCAAAAAACGCAAAAATAAGTTGGATAATTTTGACCCATAGAAAAACATATAATTGCCGAAATTCCTGTTAAGGCAGGAATATAATATTTAATGTACTTAAGCATCCGTCACTCCACACCTGTTATTAACGTCATTACTATGATGTGATACTTTTCAAATAAACCCTTGATTTAACTAAATTCACATAAAGTACATGAAAATAGAGTGGTTAATAATTTCTATTAGAACGCCTGTTAAGTGTAAAAAATCCGATTGAAATTATCCCCAACATAATAGAAATTAAAAATATATCATATACTAAATCACTAGTATTTTGGTAGCGAGAAAATGTAGGGAAGGTATCTGCATTATCTCCTACACCATCGCCATCTAAGTCCTGCCAATCTTTGGAATCTATTGGGAATACATCGTCATAATCTGAAAAACCATCAGCGTCTGTATCAACATTAAATGGATCGGTTCCATTCTCGATCTCAGAAATATCAGTTAAATTATCATTATCGTCGTCTAAATCCTCATTGTCTCCGAGTCGGTCATCATCATAATCTGACCATTCTTCAGGATTTAGAGGAAATATATCATCATAATCAGGCCATCCGTCTCCATCATCATCATCATCTATATCATTACAGATTCCATCATCATCTTTATCATCAGGATAACTCCAATCCTCAGCTATTCCATATTGTATTCCTGATGCTTGACCACACATATCTTCTTCAACATCTGTCCATCCATCATTATCATCATCAAGATCTATAATTTCACAAATACCATCACCATCTGAATCATCAGGCATAGATTGCTGATCTTCTGTATTGTAGGAAACTCCATCAAAGCCACAATTTATTTCATCATAATCGGACCACCCGTCATTATCATCATCTTGATCTGCGTTATTACCAATACCATCATAATCGGAATCATACCACTCTTCGGAATCGTTTGGAAACTTATCTATCCATTTAATAACACCACTATTCAACCAAATTTCATGCTCGATATTATCAAATCCATCATCATCTTCATCTAATACAGGATTAATTCTAACTACTTCATTTTCAATGTTATCAACATAGTATATGTGACCATTAAGACCTATTTCTATACCCATAATAGAAGATGCGGAAGTGTATATTCTATCAACTTCAACAGCGTTTTTACCACTTGTATTCAAACTATAAGATGCGATACTACTATCTCCATTAATAGAAACAAATAATTGATCACCATAGAGTGCGATACCAGATGGTAAACTCAATCCATCAACCAGTATACCCCATTCGACTCCAGTAATATTTGAGTATTCAGAAAGAGGTTCCAGCCTAGAAGAATCATTCATTATATCCTCAGTATGGTATCCAGTATCATCGGTATTAACCCAAACGATACGATTAGCACCTGGATCTGAGATGTAAAGTATATCTGTATCTTTGTCTAGAACCATGTGCCCTGGAGTTCCATATGAATGATTTAATTGTATTTCAGAATACCTTTGAACTACACCATCTGAGTGATCATGTCCCCCTGTATCATGATCCATCATGAAATCATACCTTACAAGTTCTCCATAGTACCCATCATTGTACCAATATACATTATCATAATCATGAGCAATCCCTACGCCGTAAGGCGATTCGTGAAGCATGTCTATATGGCTACCTAGAAGTCCATCTTCATTATTTTGATTTTCAATTGCAAAGTGTTCAAGTGAAGAAGGCCATAGAGCAGGCCCCATGAAATAATTCGGTTCCCCTTGTCCATTATATGTGTTTAGCGATTCTTGGGCAGAACCCCATTGCCAGTCAAATTCAGGATGATAAGAACCAAATGCTATTGCGCTAACTTCTTCAAGAAAATGGTTTCGATTCACATCCAGTCTAGTTTCAGAGGACTGATTTTCTAATCCAGTATTGTGAACAATAGTAATACTGTCAGTAGCCTTATTTGCAATCCATAGTTCATTAGTTCTACCCGGATGAAACTCCAAATCAGTAGGACTAGATAGGTTATCAGAGAAATCTCCTATTACTTCTTCAATAAAACTGAAGCCAAATTGAGGAACATAATCTGCCTCTAATGAAGAATGAAATGTAAAAGGATCTTCACTTTCATTTGAATCTGCTAAAGCACCTGCAGGCACATAAAGCAATAAAATTCCAATCATCATCACAGTTATGCGTTTACTTGACATAAATGTGGTTTTTACAGAAGACTTATGAAATTATTTATAGTGAACTATCAAACTTATTAGAATATCAAAATAAGAGATAAGAATTCTGATGCACCTACAATTATGGCTATTATATCAAATCCAACTACAAATCTTTGCTTTGAGGTAGCTTTACCTTGACATTTTATGAAACCGACTTCTAGCATATTTAAAAAATAACAGTTGAAAATCATTAGTAGACGAATGCAATTGCACCAACTATAGTTAGTGTTGCAATCATTACATATGCAACCATTTCAGAAAAAGGTGAAAAAAATTGCACCTGCTTATCATATTAATTCATTAACTGGAACAAGAAAGCATGGAGCAGCCAACTCTATTTCTAGCCCATTCAGGACGTTTTTTAAACCATTTATCTTCAAATTTGGATTGTTCATCGTAAGGTCTTTTCAATAATTCGTAGAGTTCTAATGATACAGAATAATCATCTTTTTCTGCCGCATCGATAGCCAACTGTGCCATCCAATTTCTCAAAACATATTTAGGATTAACTCGATTCATTTTTTCCCTATCTGGCACCCCTTTAACTCTAATCCACCACTTTTTAAGCCATACATTCCAATCATCCATAGGTATATTTTCTTCATCATAGAATGCATATCGAAGGTGATCAATACTAGGTTCATCAATAGTAGATAATAGTCTGAAGAATATTGTCATGTCTGTCTCAACGGCGCGAAGCATTGATGTCAATTCAATGACTATTTCTTCATCTCCTGTATTGAATTTCTCAAAACCAAGTTTATCCCCCCACATTTCATTATTATATTTTTGATAAGTATCATAATAGAATTCAAGTGCTTCATACAACTTTTTTGGTTCATCCATCAATGGACCTACTGATTCTAGCAAGCGTGCAAAGTTCCAGCCAGCAATTTGGTCTTGATGACCAAATCTATATCTTTTACTGACAGAATCAGTTGTATTCGGTGTCCAATCTGGATTAAAATCTTCCAGCCAACCATAAGGTCCGTAATCAATAGTAAGGCCATGTATAGACATATTGTCAGTATTCATTACTCCATGTACAAAACCCACCCTCATCCAATGGGCGATCATCAGTGCGGTTCTATCCGCAATTTCCTTAAGCCATTCTATTAAACCATCATCAGTATCTGTTAAATGATTAGAAAAATGATTTTTAACTGTGTAATTAACAAGGCTTCTTAGAGTATTATGATCACCTGACATCGTATGGATTTGAAAACTACCAAATCGAATAAAACTTTGAGCAACCCTACAAATAATTGCTCCAGGTTCTGGAGATGGTCTTCCATCGTACATCATATCACGAACAACATCTTCACCTGTTGTTACCAAAGATAGAGCACGTGTTGAAGGAACGCCAAGGTTGTGCATTGCCTCACTACAAAGAAACTCACGAATAGAAGAACGAAGTACAGCCTTTCCATCTGAAAAACGCGAATAAGGTGTGACTCCAGAACCTTTGAGTTGTAATTCTAGTATCTTAACACCCGTATCAACTTCACCCAAAGTTATCGCTCTACCATCACCAAGTTGACCAGCCCAATTCCCAAATTGATGGCCGCCGTAACGTTGTGCATATGGATCCATACCATTAGTAATTGTTTTACCACCAAGGATTTCATCATCACCAAATGCCACACCTAACTCACTGGCAATTTCTGAAGACCATAGTCTAAGCACTGGTTTTGATGTGGGTGTAGGATTTACTCTTGACCAACATGCACCATGAACCTGCCTAGGAATGCCACCAATTAGTTCATCGCCAGGGGTTTCGTTTAGAAATCGACTTATCCAATTCAATGAACTTAGCGAACCCATCTCCATAAGCATCTGTCACAGGTAGTGCAATTGAACTTGTGCTTATTAAAATGAATATGAAAGCGTTCTGAATCAGGGACTCATGAGATAACATTCATCCGGTCTTCTTCATCTGAATAATTATGCGTATAGCTTCGTTACTGGTCTTGCTCTTGATTTTGGCAACTTTTGCAGGTTGCTCTGGCAATAATGATTCTACAGATAATTCAAAAATTAAAGATAATGAAATTTTTGACTTGAATATGAGATTAAATGAATCGGTGGCTACTAAAGAGATTCTTGAACAGAGATTGATAGAACTAGAAGAATTAGTCAATCTTACCCCTGCTCTAGAAACAAATATATCAGAATTGAATAATGAAATTATTTTGTTGAATAGTAACATAACTAATCTAGAAAATCATATACAAGTGTTGAATGAACAATATTCACAATCTATCAGTGAAGTAAATTCACTAACAGAACAATTGACTATGTTACAGTTTAATATTTCACAATTAGTAGATGAAATAGTAGAAATAGAAAATGATTCAGTCGAAGCAGGTGAAGATATTGAATTATTACAAAGTCTTGCTGAATCACTTAATTCAACGATTCTTGAATTAGAAAATGAGATTACGAGTATAAATCTGATTATAACAAATCTTGAAATTTCTATAGATGATTTTCAAGAAACAATTGGAGAATTAGAAGAAAATATAGAAAATTTAGAAGAAGAAGTTACATTATTAGAAAACTCTCAATTGCTCTGTGACGATAGTACGTTTGAGGAAGATGGATTTTGTCGATCTAGCGGAATTGTTTGGGTAAATATTCCATTCGAACCCGGATTTATAGCAAATATTACTCAGAGCTTTCATGGTTATTACAGTCATAATGGAGCAATGCTCTATGCAGTCGATTTTCCGATAAATGAAAATACAACAATATCAGCTGCATTACCAGGCGTTGTAATTCAGGTTGTTGAACATCATACAGGGGGTTGCCCATCTGTGGATTGTATAGACCAATCAAACTACATAATTATTGACCATGGAGATTCTACTTTTGGAATGTATGCACATCTGACACACAATGGATCTTTGGTTGATGTGGGTGATATTATCCATCAAGGACAGCCTGTAGCACTTTCTGGAAATACTGGTTGGAGTACAGAACCTCACCTTCACTTCGAAGTGAAAAATATCTATGGGCAGTCGATGCCAGTTAAATTCCATGAATTATCATCTTTAACAAATGGTGTTGCTTTTTGGGGTGCTTCAGTTACATCAAATAATACCGAATTAGGACAAGGGATTATCCATGAGACATCCACATGCGTCGATGATCTGTTCCTCTCATTTGGAATCCTGTTGAGTTCAGATATTCCATGTTCTGTGGCGCAACTGGATACCACGTATTCACTACAAGGTTGGACTTATGCACCATCGGGTAGGGTGGGAGTAGGTCAATATGACATTAGTGCGGATCAATGGAATTACTGGTGTTATTATTCTAATTCAAATGGCTGGTTCAATATAGACCTTACATTTAGTTCATCAACTCATGATAATGCTACATATTTCATGGTGTACTCTGCAGATTCAAATTGTGTATCATATCAAGCTTGGGATGCATCAATAGGATTGTGGTTAGATTAATAGTTGACCATGGGTAACTATTCAAGTATACACCGCATATGCAGTAATATGCTTCGGCCTTTCTTTTTTGTTGAATGGTTAAGCGCGGGCTTATTATTAGGTTTAGTAGGCGCCTTAATCATGTACGTCTTATTGTATGCATTCAAGATGATGAATTTTGATGAGAATACTAATTAAGTAGAGGAGATAAAATGAAATCTGAGAATAAGGTTATTCCAGTCAGGGATATTAATGAATTGAAAAATGCATTAGATTCATTTTCTGAATACCAAAAAAATCCTCAAAAATCAGTAAATATTGAGATAACACCCCATTCATTTTCCAAAGAAATGTTACAATATATGGAATCTGAAGAATGGCTATTGTTGAATAATGTTTATTCGAAACTAGTACAAAAAAAACCACAATATAATTTAAAAAAATCTAACTTAAATCTTGCAGAATTCATATTACTTTGTTCAGATTTCATAGAAATTAAACAAAATAATCGTGGTACGTTTATCCGTCCAAAAAATTGGTATGCGAAAATTGATGTAAAAAAATCCTCTGGAAGTAATAAACAAATAGCTAAAGTAGGATTATTCAGAAGACTTATTTCTAGAGTAATTAGTGGACAGATAAGATTATTAGAAAAAAAAGTCAAAGATCTTTCTAATCAAAATACACAATTATTAGTAGAGAAGTCATCAAATGAATCAGAAATAGTAGAGTTATCAAAAGAAAAAAATCTATGGAAAAAGAGACATGATTCTTTACGAAAAGAGAAAAGAGATAAGGAAACAAATAGTAAGGATTCATTAATTAAATCTCTAAGAGATAAAAATTTAGTTTTACATAAGAGAATTCGAGATTTAGAATTAGATAATATTTCTATTTCTTCAATATCAGAATCCATTAAAGAATCTGACCCTAAATCTATAACAGAAGTCATAGAGATTTCAGAAAAAAACTTAACTTCATTAAGGTTCTTTGATGAAGCTAAAAAGTCTGCTAAGGGTTCACCTTATCATCGTCCAGATTTGATACTTAAATCATTAAGTCAAATGGATGAAGCAGCAAAAAAATGGTTTGAAATGGAATTAGGTTCAGGTTCATATGAAACACTACTTCGTGAAAGTTATACGTTAGATATTGCAGAAAGTGATTCTGTTTATAGAGAGTTCGGCACTACGGATAAATACGGCAAATGGAGGAAAATAGAAATGAAATGCCATGTTAAATTTGGTGTTCAAAGAGATCCTAAAAAAACACTAAGAATTTACTATAAAACAGACAGAGAAAATCAATCAATATATATCGGTTGGTGTGGGCAGCACCCCTAATGATTAATATTACTATGAGAGAATATAAGGAAAATTTCAACATAAAGTAGCAATTTTAAAAACTTAAAAGTCTTATATAAAAGTTTGAGAGTTCGTCTCTATTTGCATATCTTCAACAGGTTCCTCCGATTCGAACTTGGCGACACACAAGTTAACCAGTAAATCACCAAAGCAATAGAAGGCACCAACAAGAAGCGGAGGGTTCCATACAGTAAGATTAGTCCACGGCACCTCAGAAGTCCAAGTCCAATTGCCAAGATATGTTCCCCAGAGCTCCATAGCCAAAGCCGCCCAAGCCATAACGACATAAAGACGAGGTTGAGGCCCCCATTTAGTAAAGGCCAGTACAAGAAGTAGCATCACAAGGCCGGATGTATCACTCCCTGTATATACACCATAGACTACAAGAGGTACGAATGGGAGAAGAGCGACGAATGCCATGTTATCGCCAATTAGAGTAGCACATCGTCGCCCTAAGTCAAAGAGAAAATAATGTCCTGCAGGCACGAATAGAGGCATGAAATCTCGCTGATACTCATAAATTAACCAGACTTCTGAGAAAAATAATTCCATTGGCGTAGCTAAAAGTACAACTGTAATCATCTCAATACGCTCTTTACGATCAGCTATTGTGAAAATGCTAGTAAATACTCCCCAACACCAAATATTGACAGGCCATTCAGCCGTGCCGTCAGTTAGGATGCCTCCAGCGCCTGTGGCAGAAATCCATAGGCCAATCGAAATCGTAGCAACATACAACCACGCCCGTCGACTCATATCTCGGCGAGGTCGCTTCAGTTTTCATCCTTAGTATACTAATTTTTACTAATGATATTGATTATCCGTCCATCATAAACATATACATATTTCTCTGGTAACAAATTCAAATTATTGCAGGCATTGAAGAATGATGGAGTTGGATACGTAATTTTCCTTCATTATCAACAATGTATCCAAAGGAATACTCTACTTTAATTTCATTTCCCTCAGATGTCATGAAAAAGTAGTTTCCCATGGTCATTACAGATGTTCCATTAATGATAATATCCTTGTTTTCGAAACGCACCCCTGTCCAACCTTTAATTGCGAACCCATTATCTTCTGAATATGTACTATTACCTCCAACAAAGTATGATAAAGCACCTTCAAAAGTTGGACGGAATTGTTCTTCCACAGCGAAGGTCGGCTTGAACAAAACTGATGAAAAACTGTATGCATACAAAGATTCAATGTGAAATCGTGCCCTTTCGACATAATCTGATCCATTACTGTACGCTGAAGATATTGCAACGATACCTTCGCCCCATGCTTTTTGGGCGTTCTTTACATCAATAATACTCACCATCAGAATACCTTCATTTTTATGTGGATCTATTTCGTTTATTTAATTTAGCATAAAAGAAGCACATCATAAGGATATTAAATCTACATTTCAGTTTAAATTAGAATATACAATTTCATTAACTGAAGTTCTATTATCAATCCAACGAATAATCCTATTACATCCTAGTACCGGTTCCATGCCATCTATTCTTTCATCAATTCCATTAACTAAAATATTCTTGAGGAAAACCTCTCCTTCTGTATAAATTTCTCCATCAACTATACGTATTCTACCATCAATATTCAGTCTAACATTTCCTGCGTGAACATCGTCAATATATAGCCCAGTTCGTTCTAAAACATTATTTAATTCAATAAATTGTTCTAAAATATCACTAGGAACATTAGATTCAGTCAAGGGTTGCGGAACATATTCTTGTATATATCTATAAGACTTGCCTGGTGTTAAATATGTCCTTGGAATAAATTCTATTTGGTGCTCATATATTCTTCTTCGATGTACCCCGATCATCTGATAAACAAGCATTATATTATGCATTAAGTTCAATATGAGGGGATTCCATTTCCCACACATCTTCGCCCCAATTATAGGAGCTTTGTGTTTGTTGTAGTCATTATGCCCCCAACCACAGCGAAAAAGTTGTTTAATCACTAATTTTTCGTTTAATTGAAAAATCTGCGTCCACATACCTGTATTAATTAAATCGAGATGCAAAATATCTGATGCAGGATTGTGCCTAATGCGTGGTAAACGAATATTAAGTATTATGATAGCAGCAATCAAAGAGAAAATTATACTAAGAAGTATTCGTAATGTAAAACCCATTCCATCCAATCTATAAAGAATATTAAAAAATAAGAAGAAAATTCCCATAGTGAGTATAATGATGAAAATAATGAATTCAATTAATGTACCTCCCCAAGAAGCATGTTGTGTATGCGGTTTAACTAGGAAATTATCAATTAATATACGACGCTTCTCCACTGGATCTAAAACGCCTGAAACAATATAAATTTCATTATTATTATTATTATTATTATTATGAAGT
>TARA_B110000003_G_scaffold120065_1_pt1 | contig 11039 bp, 7 predicted proteins | sample TARA_B110000003 | Tara Oceans TARA_B110000003 (sample SAMEA4396424) | marine metagenome | biome: Westerlies Biome; feature: [SRF] surface water layer (ENVO:00010504); material: water (ENVO:00002006), including particulate matter (ENVO:01000060) such as... | depth 5 m
TTTTCGAGGTAAACATGTTTATCGAGATCCATCGCGATATAGGCGGGATGGAAGTGGGAATGATCGGGGGTAGAGATAGCGACGGCATCGATCGATTTGTGCATCTTGTCGAACATTTTTCGGTAATCCGTAAATTTCGCTCTGCTATCGAATTCCGCGAAATTTTTCCCAGCGCGCACGGAATCCACGTCACACATGGCGACAATATTTTCGCCCTTGAGGCCTTTGTATTGGAAGTTGCCTTGCCCTCCGAGACCAATAAGTGCGACGTTCAGCTTCTCATTGGCATTGCGGGTTTTGGCGATGGCGGGGCTGGCAATGCTAAACGCAGCAGCGGATTTGACAAAACTGCGGCGTGTCATGTTTTTGGGTTTTCTTGGGCTCATAACGAATCAATTTAAAAATAGGCGGTCATTTTTCTTTATAATAATCTCACATCTCACTCGATGTTACGGAGAAGCATCAGTGGACTTATTGCGGCTGCTTCTGAGACTGAAAAGCGAATTTGGCCCATGCGTTCGCAACTTCTTGATTGGGATACCAAGAGGCAGTTGATTTATCGCCTTCGAATTTTTCGTAGGGAGCTAGATCTCCCGAATCGATCGAGCCAAGCCAGCCTTTTTCTATTTCTATATTGCGCAGTTTTACGGGATTTTGCTTCGCATTTTCTCCGGCTGGCAGGCGGAGTCGAATCATAGTCTCGGTCCAGGGAATTACCACGTCATTGGCAGCCCAGGCGCGCCAATCCTTGGGGGTTGTTTCATTTTTTTTGAATTGCATGCCTCTGGGCCAGTGACTTTGACCTGGCAGCCAAATCCAAGCACGGGGCGATTTTCTTTCACGGGAATGGTGGAAGTGCTGGCGAATGTCTTCCGGTTTCTTGTCGACCTCTCCCATAAGGTAAAGCCCGGGAACCTTGATGCTGTTCGCCTCTTCTTGCATGAATTCGGTGTCACTCGGATTAGCCCGAAGCGCAATGTGAAATGCAAGGACTCGCGAAGGTTGAAATCGAACAAAATCCTGTGCGACCCGACCTCCCATCGAATGCCCCCAAAGAACAAAGGGAGCGTGCTTCAGTTCGGGACGATTTACTTCAACGGCGAATTGGTCGCAGGCCTTAAGCATCGACAGTCCGTAGCCATTTTCTTGCACACCGTGTGCCTCAAACTCACAAAACAAAATCGCTGAATGATTACGTTTGGCTAATGCTCGCCACTCTTGATCTTGTTCAAAGAGATGCCTTCCGGCTCCGCGCATGTTGATTACAAAGACACATTGAACAGAAGAAATGGATTCGGGGATCCAAATGGAATATTTTGATCCAGCGATAAGCGGCTCCTTAGATTTCTTGACGTCGGTTTGGAAAGTTTCACCTTTCGTTTTCGTGGTATCCCCAGATACCAAACCAACGAGGATAGAGAATACCGCGATGGGAATCAGTTTCTTCATAGGATTATCGCTAGGAAATTTCGTATTCCGGGAATGGGCTGAAGTCGCATTTAGACCGGAGTAGCCAGAAGGGAAGGTGGAAGTAAGAGATAGCTCATTACTATCGTCTGCTAAAGTAGTCTGATGATACGATTTCTAACAAAACGTCTCGGAGCCTGAAGTTGGCCTTAGCAGAGTGCTTGTAGAGCTTTTCAATATTATCACGGTCGAGAAAGTTAAGCTCACGAGCCATTGCATAGGACAACATGCTCTTTAGGAAATTTTTAAAAAATCTCTCTTTGTCCTCAATCAGAATTGACTTAAGGCCCTGTGGTCCTTCGAAGGCCCGGCCGTCCATGTGGACAGTTCTTGCATCCACTGGAAAACGTTCCTCCTTTGTATTGCTCTTTGGAGCATAGTTGCTTACGTCAGTGTATTGGTCCCGCCAGCGTCCTAGGACGTCGAAGTTTTCGAGGGCGATCCCAAGAGGATCCATCTTCTTGTGACAGATGTTACAACTGGTTTCCGCTCGATGTGCATCGATCGTTTCTTTTATGCTTTCTGTCTTAGTAGGGGGGCTGAGTGCTGAGATCTCAAGGTCAGCCGGTGTTTCTAGATGGTCTCCGTAAAAACTTTTTAAGACCCACGCTCCGCGATAAAATGGGTTGGTATATTCCCCGTTGTTAGTCGTCATCAGCATGAAACCTGCCTGTGAAAGTAGACCACCACGAAATTTGTCTTTTTTGCCCAGCATCACTTTAGAAAATTCTGATTTGATCTCTTTGGGCCTATAATCTTTCGGTGAAATTTTACTAGCGCCGGGTCTTTTGCTAGGCGACGCAACTGGATGTCCTTCGATTCGGTAGATGTAGTTGAGCTCCTGCGTTATCATCACGAAATCGGAATCAATAAAATTCAATAAGCTCAAATTGCTCGACAGTAATTCCCTGAAGAACTCAACTGGTTCTTCTTTGATCTGATTCCGGACAAGGTCAAATTCATCAACTGTAAAAATGCTTAGGTCCGGTTCGATGATCTCGAGTTTTTTAAGATCGAGCCATTGATGAACATAGTCTCTGATGAAGCGATCAGTCTTTGCGTCCTGTAGCATTCGGAGCGTCTGATCACGACGGACTTTTGGGTTCCTAAGCTTTCCCTGTTTCGCCAGCTCCATGAGTATCTCGTCAGGCAAAGAATTCCACAGGAAATATGACATGCGTGCGGCGATCGCGTAATCATCCAAAGACTCTAATTCCCCTTCCTGCTTAAACAGGAACTTGGGAGAACATAGCATTCCGCGTATGCCTGCCTGCAGACCTGAGAAAATGCTTTGGTCTTGGGCAACCGCTTTCATGGCAAGCTTATAGAATTGCTGCATCTCAGTGTCGGAGACCGGGCCGCGAAACAGTTTCCGCGCAAGTTTCTTTAAAATAGTCTGGCAGGCCTTATGTTTAGTAGATGCATCTACATCTTCGCAGTATGTTTTATAAAAAGGGGTATCTGGTGGCCATGAATCATACACTGGTCCGGTAATGGTCGCCGTTTCAATACAGAACATCCGCTGAAGACCACCCCCTTTGACCGAATTACATCTGAGAACAATCGTGTCATCTGAGGACAGTTGTGTCGTAAACCCGATGCTGGGATTGAACTCTTGCCAAGCCGCATTTTTGGGAATCACAGTAACGATACTTTGTCCTACGCCCGAGTTTTTGCGAAGGAAGTAGCTCATCGAGTGGTCGGTCGTCGAGTGGTCGTTGGTATTAATCTCTGAAATTTCCGTAACGGCGGGCAACCTTTCTTCAACCCGGTTTCCTGCAATAAACTTGGCTTGGATATAAAAGCCCTTTGGAACAACCCGATAAACACCACTCGTTTTAACCGATGGGTTAATTTTTATTTGAATTGACTGAGTCGCAAATACTAAGGGTCGTGAACTTAAGGAAAGCGTAGGTGCAAAACCATTGGTGTTATCCTTGTGGCTATGCGTATCAATGTCTGTGTCTTTTGTTGAGTAAACAATGACGCGTGGATCAGGTTTGTCGCTGACAACACTCTCGGAAATAAGGTTCGCAACATTGAAGTAAGACTCCATATCGACAACCGACATGTGAAGGTTGTCGGCATTGTTATTAAAACCAGTTTCGATGCTATCAAGTGGCAGCCTGTCGATGAGTGAGAAATCGGTTCCAAAAACATCATTCACCGTATTTTGATATTCGACTCGACTCAGCCGTTTTAGCATTCCCGGCTTTTGCTCCTCTGCGAGTCGGTGTAGTTGATTTCCTAATACCTTCTCTAATACTTTGATTTGATCGATTTCTGGACGTTTAGGTGCATCTTCCGGTGGCATCTCGTCAGATTCGATCGCTGTATAAATATCATCCAAGAGACTTGGATCGTTCCATTGTTTCTGGTCAATCTGATCCAGACGGAGGCCACCCTTACTCTTCTCTGGTCCGTGACAAGAAACACAAAAAGTATTGAAGAAATGCTGCGATTGCATCCGCTCATCTGCCATGATGCTCGAAATATGGGCATCGGCAAACAGCAGCAATAAAACTGCAAGCTTTGTGATTTTTTGATTCAGCATAATATCACAATGCGATGCTCTTCTTGCTATTGCCGAACCGATCTCGTTCGATGCCAAATTGCTGCAGTATTGAGAGGTAGATGTCACAGGTTGTCTCACCTTTGCGAATGATATGGCCGCCGTGATTTGCGAATTTTCCGCCGGCAACGAATACTGGAATTTCATTTCCGTTGTGAGGGCCCATCCTCTGGCTCACGCTATTGTTCCCTGTGGAGACGCTGATCGTCTCGTCCATCAGAGTGCCTCCGGATTCGGTTCTCGTGCTGGCGAGCTTATCGTAGAAGTTTGCCATCAGTGAAAAGAACGAAGAGTCATATTTAGTCAGACTTACGCGCGCTTCCTCGGATTTGTTGATGTTGTGGGTCGTGAGGTGATGGTCATTGTCGAGTCCTGTCATATAGAAATTGACCACGCGTGTGACATCGAACTTGAAGGCCTTGTAAACCATGTCAAATGCAATGCCGCGTTGAATCTGACGTGGGTTTGTTAGGAATCTTTGTTTGTCGATATCGGTTGCGAGAAATTCATTTTTAAATGAGGGGGCGACAGGGAATTCGACATCCTGGCGAGACCGATTGAGCCACTCGATAGATTTGTTGAGTTCCTGCTCCGATTCACGTAAAGCCGCGAAATATTCTTCTAGTCGTTGCTTGTCGCGGCCCGACACTCGTGCCATCAGTGATTTCGCTTCTTCAAGGGAACCATCAAGGACGCTTTTTTTGTTCGCCAGAAGTCGTTCCTCTGTCTTCCTGTCAGTCTTGGCGAAGAGGGTTTCAAATAGCACCCTCGTCGATTGAATTGGCATAACAGGCAGTCTGTTACGCCAGGAAGCAACGATATGATGATGGGCATGGCTGATGAAAGTCACGACGTTTCTAACGCGGGTTAAATGTCCAACGTGGTCCGCTACAAGTTGGTCAAGAGAGTCCGGGTTTGTCGTAGTATTTCCGACAAAACACCGGTGGTCATTGTGATGGTTCCCACCAAACTTCATTTTTGAATAGAGCGTGAAATGGTCTCTGTGATTTTTAAGAGGCTCCATGTGGTCGCTGAATACGTAATCTGCACCATCAGTTTGCGGCAGGACATCGGTGAATAGGCCGTAGCCCATGCTCACACAGAAAAGTCGTTTTACGTCAGCTTCATCCGGCGCAGATCGATCTTTCCCGAAGCTCTCAAGAGACGGAAGGAAAAGTGTGCAACCAGCGGTTTTTAAAATCTCACGACGTTTCATAATAATATTTCCTGGAATTTTCTTGTGATTGAATTCTGTTTAGATGCGTTTGAGTTGGTTTACTAAAAAGTCTGTCTTACAAGCCTTCGATTTCCCAGCCCTTTCGGTAGGGCTGTTGTATGAGGGTATTCGCCTCTGAGCTGTTTAAAAATTTAAGATTGTCGCTATCCCAGCGCAAATCCTGTCCTGGAAAACGGCAAGCAATCGTGCCTAGGAGCACTGTTTCGGTCATCGGTCCCGAGTAGTCGAAGTTTGAGGTTGGAGTTCCTTCGCCTTGAATTGCTGAAACCCACTGACCGTAGTGATCGTCACCCTTGGGTTCTTCGAGCGGGTAAGTGAGTTTCTTTCCGTCGACGTAAAAGTCTGGGAGATGACCACTTCCGTGTTTTGTTATCAAGCTTGCCTTTTCTCCGACCAAAATGACTCCATTGTCCGGGATCTTGGTCTTGGGTGGTAAGCCTGCCTCTTCGGCTGTTGGCTTCTTTTTTCCATCATACCAAACCATTTGAAAATTCTTACCCGATGTATGCTTCGTTCCGGCAAAATCGTAGTAGATGCGCTCCCACTCGGGAAAGGTTTCCTTCATCGGCGAGGGCCCTTCATGCTTCACGCTTCGTGCCGGTCCAAGCTCGAGCGCCCAGACTACAGGATCGATGATATGACACCCCATGTCACCGAGCGCACCCGCCCCAAAATCATACCAGCCCCGCCATGCGAAAGGATGATAGATCTTCTTTTGAAAGGGACGCTCCGGGGCCACGCCAAGCCAAAGGTCCCAATGGAGGCCATCTGGAATCTTACCGGAGCCTTTCGGCCGCCGGTGACCCTGGGGCCAAATCGGGCGATTTGACCAAGTGTATGCCCGCTTAATCTTCCCGAGAAGGCCGGCGCGAACTAGGTCCACGAGACCCTTGTAGTTTACCCCGCTATGATTCTGGTTGCCCATTTGAGTCGCCACTTTTGCCTCGCGCGCCGCTAAAGTAAGAGCGCGTGCCTCGTGCACCGTACGGGTGAGGGGCTTCTGGGTGTAGGGTGAGATTCCGAGCTTAAGCGCGGTCATCGTAACTGGCGCGTGCATATGATCAGGCGTCGATACCGTGACTCCATCGAGTTTCTCCTTCTCTAGCATCTCGCGCCAGTCGGTATAGCGTTTCGCCCTTGGCCACTTTTTAGCAGCCTCAACAAATCCTCCTTTTCGGTCCTTTCCGAGTTCATCGACGTCACAAAAGGCTGCGATCTCTCCGTGCTTTGATGCCCCGAATGAATCCGCCCATCCTTTTCCTCCAACTCCAACCGCGCCGAGGGTTGGTCGTTCGTTCGGTCCGCCTTTAGCGCCAGGTAAACTCAAGACTCCGGCGCCATATCCCAAGAAAATTCTCCGTTTCATCATCCAAGTAAACGATCTCGCCGGCGCGATCCTTTCGCCCCAATAGCTCAGAATTTACTTTTGCTGAGATGGGTTTGAAATCGCTTTGGGGTCGAATTTGAAAAGGAAGGGAGAGGCTCAGTCAAAAGCCTTCCATCTACCGCCCATCAAAAGCAATCGGCACTTAGGCATTCGGAGATTACCTTCGGCGATTTTAAGAGCGAGTTTGTAGGATTTCCCGCCTTCTGGTGTGAACATGGTCTTGGGAGTATAAAGGTCACTTCGGGAGGCTCCGACTCAGCCCGACCATTAAGAACGAGGATTTTTGAGTCACAAGAGCCACTTTTTCGAGGACTTAGAGAGAGGTTTTTTTATCAGGTAATATGCTTTAGTTCTAGTAGTTAAGGTCTGCGATTCGAGATGGCTGTATCCTACCCATTAGCGCTTCCTTTTAAATGTACTTCACTCTGAGGGTAAGGGATTGAGATGCCAGCGTCGTCGAGTGCTAGTTTGAGGTTTTTTGTAAAGTCCAATTTGGACTGCCACCAGTGTTCTCGCTTATACCATGCTTGCACAATAATATTCACTGAGCTATCGCCGAGTGAGACAACATCCACACGGGTCGGCTCGTCTTTTAGTACACGCATATCGCCATCAATGACGGACTGTATAGTCCTGATTGCCTTGTCGATATCGTCTTCGTAAGCGATGCCGACTGTCTCATTGAGACGGCGCATATCTCTATCGGTTACTGAATAGTTAACGATTTCGCTCCCCCAGATTTTACTGTTAGGGATCATAACTGATGGCCCGTCTGCTTCATGCGCTTGAGTAACAAATAATCCGAGTTCGTCGACGATAATGACTTTACCTCCTATTTTGACCGAATGTCCTACGCTAAAAGGTCGCAGTGCTAGCAGCATGATACCAGACGCCACATTGCTAAGTGTGCCTTGGAGGGCCAAGCCAACAGCGATCCCAGAGGCGCCGAGCAGTGCAATAAAGCTTGTTGTTTCAACGCCAAACTGTCCGAGGACCGTTATAATTGTAAGCGCGACAACGAGTAGATAAACACATCGAACCATTACTTTTTCAATAAGCGGATCTAGGTTAACTTTGCTCTCCATTATCCGTGCAGTCGCGCGTGATAGGATTTTAGCAAACCAGAAGCCGATGATAAGAATCAATATGGCACCCAAAACCATCATGCCATGTTCGGCTGTGTAGTTAGTAAGCTTTTGTATAAGTTCGTCTTTAGTGATCATAATTGTGTCTTCCTGCTAGGAATTTACTCCTTTAGGGGGAGAATCTTGAAGTCAGTTTTTGATTGAAAGCGGAATATTAAAAAGGAGAAAGATACTGAAGGATCTCCAGAAATCCTGCTTTGGGTAGTCTTGAGTTTTTATCTAGGACTCTTTTGAACGCGCCTGCCTCGCCGCCTTGAATGACTTGATACATTGAACCACAAAAATTGCTGAGACTAGAGACATCGTGATCATGCAACCGGTTGAGAGCTTGAGTTCGAAGCCGTCCTTGATAGCAGTTGGAATAATGCGGCCGAGCGGCGCGAGGAATCCAAGAAGCCCAAAGGTCGCTGCTATATGCATACCAAGTTTTAGTTTATCAGGGTTCTTTGCAAGAAGGGATCCCAAAAGAATGGGAACTCCAGCTATTGCTGGGATTAAAGCGGTCCAGCTCTGCATGCCACCTCCCAAGTAGCCCAGAAGAGCAAGCGCTATTAAGATGATTCCGGTATTTATTCCTATTTTGGTTATGTTCATATGGTGGAGAAACTAGAGAAAAGTAACGATTTTACAAGTTGGCTATTTTAATCAGGCCAAAAAGTATAAAGGGCCCTCTTCTTGGTGGATTTTTATGTTCCATCCTTCCGGGCCGGTGTGAAAGAGTATACCAATTTTGAGTTTTTTTAGGGGATTATTATGGTGCCAGAGAAGACGAAGGGTGTGCTCTCACCCGTATCTAGAAATTTATTATTTACCTAGCGCGTGCCCCAATCGTCGAGTTAGTAAAGGCTCCTGAGGGGAATCGCTATGATCAGTCACTTATAATCGGCAGGGGTTAGAACTTGTTGCGGGCAACTGAACTTTTAGTCGCCGGTCGACTTGTAAACGGGCAGGATATTAGCAATGAAAATAATCTTAAATTTGCTCTTTGTCTTCTCTCTCAATATGAGCGCTTTGGACCAGACGGGTTCCGATGAGATCATTAGCCACAAGATTCGCAGTGAATACCTAGGTGGAGTGGAGACTGCCATCCATGTTTTGAAACCCAGTAAGATGGATGAGGGAAAGCGCTATCCAGTTCTTTATATTTTGCCGGTTATCGATGGTGACGCTGCCTGGGGGGAACCGTTCAAAATTGCGCAGGAAGAAAATTTCTCTGATAAATATGGTGTCATTTGCGTTATGGCGACTTTCCCCCGTGGCACGCTCTATTGTAATCATCCCACCAAGAAAGATCAGCAGGACGAAAGCTATTTCGTCCAGGATGTTGTTCCTTTCGTTGATCAAAACTACCCCACAATTGCGCAAGCGGAAGGTCGCTACCTCATCGGTTTTTGTGCTTCGGGTAGCGGCGGGTTATCGCTGTTACTTCGACATCTCGACATGTTCGGTAAAGTAGCAGCTTGGGACGCGTGGCTGGATCTTGATGAGATGATTGAAGCCGATGAGAAGTTATTTGGCACGAATGAGAACTATCAAGACTATGCAGTTTTTAATCAAATTGACCGCCACGCCCACGAGTTGATTGATGGCCCTACGAGGATCGTGATGATGGCCTATCGTAACAAGCGGGACGGTGTCCACAGTGTTCATCGATTTCATGATAAGCTGTTCGACTACGGGATAGCTCATCTATTCGAATTTCATGAAGCTGAAGAGCACCGGTGGGACAGTGGATGGTTATCGCGAGCTGTAGAATATCTCTTCCTCGAAAGACTGCCGGAAGGTTTGGGTAAAGCTATAGGGAGGCCTAAAACGAAGGCTCAAATTATTGCTCTCCATCTCGGTGCGGTCAATCGCCGTCGGCGAATCATCCTGCACCATGATGCCGCACTTGACCGCTTCAAACCATCGATGAACATGGGTGAAGTGGTCGAAAATACTTATGCGTTTTCTAAAGATCCTAAGAGTCAAATTGATACGGTAATGCTCGACGTTGGCGGTGGTGCGGTCCCCTGGCCGAGCAAGCATATGAGTCAGATTTCAGGGCTGCAGGATTGGTTTTCGAAAGGGAATGATTTTCTCCCTGCGGTAGTCAAAGCCGGGCACGAACGTGGATTAGAGATATTTTTTTCCTATCGCATCAATGGAATTGCCAATTTGAGTCCCGAACCACTGAAACGCAAAAGGCCGAGTTGGTTGCTTGACTGGCGTGAGGATCCCGATCCTCCCCATGATCCCCGGATCCCGTGGGATCATTCGAATTGGCAGACTGGCAAGAAGGGTAAGTGGGGAGGGGATGCTGCCTTGTGGAATTATGCTATTCCGGGAGTGCAGGCTCTTCAGATTGAAGCCATCCGCGAACTTGTTAGCGGGCACGAGATCGATGGGATCCAGCTTGATTTTGTCCGTCATGCTCCCTACTTGCCGGTAGGCCGACAGTGGGAATATCGTGATCGATTGACGGAGTTTTTGATGTCGGTAAGAGCTATGATTCGTGAGGTGGAAATAGAAAAGGGAAGAGCGATTCTTCTCGGAGTGAAGGTCGCAAGTTCAGTATCTGGTTGTCACTTTGATGGCATTGATATCGAGCGATGGATTGTTGATGGCTTAGTTGATATTGTTGCCGTCGGAGCGCGTTCGCTAGAAGTGGATCTTGGAGGATTCAAGGATCTTATTGAGCATGGAAAGGTGAAACTCTATCCTAGCCACGACCGTCATCATGGATCAGATGGGTATTCCTACCCGCCCTTGCGTTATCATCGTGCGGTAATGGCGAATTTTTGGAGGCAGAAGCCGGATGGCGTGATGTTGTTCAACTTTGGAGGAGGTCGGATTGATGGTAGAGCAGGTAAGAAAGACGACTCCCTAGGATTCACAGAGTTCGGTCAACTGGCAACTCTACGAGGTAAAGAGATGACCTATGTTATCCAGCGCCGCGCCGGTGGGCATCCTTGGGAGTTTGGGCACCCCGAAGATGGCAAGTTTCAGCCTTGGTCCTTTGCTAACTCGAATCTCCTCGCCGTGCTTCCAGCAAAACTCGGGCAACATGGTAAGGGGTTGACTTACCTCAAATTAGATATCGGTGAATTGGGGCCCAAGGCGAAACTCCGTGTGCTCTTCTCTGATCCTGGGGCGACCGGAGATACGATTCCAGTTGGTTCCACGTACTATCGATATGGGAATCGCAACTATCGTGTGAGGCCGCTCGCAAAATCGGTTGTGAGTAGGATT
>TARA_B110000003_G_scaffold276565_1_pt1 | contig 11021 bp, 7 predicted proteins | sample TARA_B110000003 | Tara Oceans TARA_B110000003 (sample SAMEA4396424) | marine metagenome | biome: Westerlies Biome; feature: [SRF] surface water layer (ENVO:00010504); material: water (ENVO:00002006), including particulate matter (ENVO:01000060) such as... | depth 5 m
ATATTTTTTTTGTTTTTTTTAAACTGTATTAAGTTTTCACTTGTTTTTGAGCCTGCATTAATGTAAGCGGAATAATTATCAGGTAACTTAACAAATCTAGTTACCATAAGAAGATCTTTGTTTAAAATTGAATCGTTTATTTCAAAAAAAAGCTTATTATCATTATAATATGTTGTGATTAAACCTTTTTGAATTGACATTTTTTTAGTTATAGTGTCAATAGTCTTTAGCTTTTCGTTTTTTGTTTTTTTCTGACCAAAAGAGAAGAAATAAGAAAAAATAAAAATTATAAATAAAAGTTTATTTTGCTTTTTAAAAAGTAACATATTTCACTTTATAGGTTTAAGGTATTCTTAAAAATACATTAAGAAAAAACAATATTCATAAAAAAAATAGATATTTTTTAAAATATTCTCATATTACATATAAAAGTTAACAAATTTTATTTGTATTATTATTATATAAATTAATTATAAATCACATGAAAAAAATACATTATTTATTATTTGCATTAGCTATTTGTTTAAGTTTTAATTTCGGAAACTCTCAAAGGAAATCAAAATTAAAAAAAACTTATCCTAAAGAAATTGATCTAGGAGCATTTGAATTTAGAAATGTTGGCCCTGCATTTCTTTCTGGAAGAATTGCTGATATTGCAATTCATCCCTCTAATGGTAATATATGGTATGTTGCTGTTGGTTCTGGCGGGGTTTGGAAAACTAAAAATTCAGGCACTACTTGGGATCCAATTTTTGATGATGAGAAATCATATTCTATAGGTTGTATAACTATTGATTCTTCAAATCCAGAAATAATATGGGTTGGAACGGGTGAGAATGTAGGTGGAAGACATGTAGGTTATGGCGACGGAGTATATAAATCAATTGATGATGGAAAAACTTGGGTTAATATGGGACTTAAATCATCTGAACATATTTCAAAAATTATAGTTCACCCAGAAAACTCTGATATAGTTTGGGTTGCATCACAAGGACCTCTATGGAAGAAAGGAGGCGAAAGAGGACTTTTTAAAACAACTAATGGAGGTAAAACATGGAAGCGAACTTTAGGTAATTCACAATGGACTGGAGTGACAGATCTTATGATTGACCCAAGAAACCCAGACGTTTTGTATGCTGCAACTTGGGATAGACATAGGACTGTAGCGGCATATATTGGAGGAGGTCCAGGTTCAGGAATACATAGATCTCTTGATGGAGGTGAAACTTGGTCTCAATTATCTAATGGACTTCCTTATCCAAATAAGAATTTTTCTATGGATCAAGAAGATGATGAAGATGAAGAAATTATCTATTCTAATATTGGAAAAATTGGATTAGCAATTTCTCCACAAAATCCTGATGTAATTTATGCGGCATTAGAATTAGATAGAAGAACAGGTGCTTTATATAGATCAGAAAATAGGGGAGGATCTTGGGAGAAAATGTCGGATGTTTTCCTAGCTTATGGAACAGGACCTCATTATTATCAAGAACTCTATACAAGCCCTCATAAGTTTGATAGATTGTATTTAGTTAATGTGAGAGTTCAAACCTCTGAAGATGGAGGAAAAACATTTACTCAGTTGAAAGAAAGTAAAAAGCATTCAGATAATCATTCAATTATTTTTAAAGAAGATGATCCTGATTATATAATGATTGGTACTGATGCAGGTATATATGAAACTTTTGATCTTGCCGAAAATTGGAGTTATATTAAAAATTTACCTTTAACACAATTTTATAAAGTTGCAGTTAATGACGCTAAACCTTTTTATCATATTTTTGGAGGAACTCAAGATAATGGATCTGCTGGAGGTCCTTCTGCAACTGATGAAAGGGAAGGTATAAGTAATCGGAATTGGTATAAAATTTTGGGAGCAGATGGACATCAAACCGCTACCGATCCTGAGTATAATAATATTGTTTATGCTGAAACTCAACAAGGAGGTTTACATAGAGTTGACTTAATAACTGGTGAAACTCTATTTATTCAACCTCAAGCTGAAGAAGGTGACCCTCATGAAAGATTTAATTGGGATGCACCTATTTTAGTCAGCCCTCATGATCCCGCTACACTTTATTTTGGATCATATAGAGTTTGGAAGTCTAAAAATAGAGGTGATGATTGGACACCCATTTCAGGAGACTTAACTAGAAATGAAGAAAGAATAACTCTACCTATAATGGGTCGGAAGCAAAGCTGGGATAATCCATGGGACATAAGTGCAATGTCAACATATAATACTATTACTTCCTTATCTGAGTCTCCATTAAAAGAGGGATTAATTTATGCTGGAACAGACGATGGCTTTATTCAGGTAACATCAAATGGTGGTGATAGCTGGACAAAAATTCCTGTAACTCAATTAGGACTTCCTGGAAGAACATTTATTAATGATATAAAAGCTGATTTACATGATGCAAATACAGTTTATATTTGTTTAGATAATCATAAGGAAGGTGACTTTAACCCTTATATTTTTAAAAGTACTGATCAAGGTAAAACATGGAAGTCAATTTCAAGTAATTTACCTAAAAGAACATTGATTTGGAGATTAGTTCAAGATCCAATTGCAAAAAACTTATTTTTTGCAGCTACTGAATTTGGTATTTACACTTCTGTTAATTCTGGAGTCTCATGGCAGAAGGTTCCTGGAACTCCAAACAGCTCATTTAGAGATCTTGTTATTCAGAAAAGAGAAAATGATCTTGTAGCGGCTTCGTTTGGAAGAGGTTTTTATGTTTTAGATGATTATAGTGCATTAAGAGAAATGACCCCAGAAAACTTAAATAAAACAGGAGTAATTTTTAAACCAAGGACAGCAAAATGGTTTGTACCCAAAAGTAAAGTAGGAAACACAGGTGCAGATTATTATTTTGCTAAAAATCCAAAATTTGGAGCGGTTTTTACTTACCATTTATCTAATGATTATCCTACACAAAAAGAAATGCGAAAGCAAAGAGAAAGAACATTAAATAAGAGATTACAAAACATTACTTTTCCTGGCTGGGATAAGGTTGATAAGGAAATATACGAAGCTAAGGCTAAAGTTTGGTTAAGTATATCAGATCTGAATGGGAATATAATTAGAAATATATCAAAAACTGCAAAAAAAGGTTCTGATAGAATAGCTTGGAATTTAAGACATCCAAGTAATAGATCAATTGGATCAAACTCAAGATATGGATCAAATTCTGGACCTATTGCATCTCCAGGAAATTATAATGCATCTCTTTATTTGGAGCATAATGGTAAAATTTCAAAATTAGACGGGCCAATTGAGTTTAAGGTAAAGCCTATTAGAGAAGGAGTTTTAAAAGGAGTTAGTTTTGATGAATATAATTCTTATAAAAATGATTTATCTGCTATACAAAATCAAGTATATGAGGTTAATGATTTATTAAAACAAAGTTTAAATAAAACAAGCGACTTTAAAAAAGCTTTAAGTAGGATTAAAATTAATCCTGGAGAATTAAACTCCAAAATATTTAAATTAGAAAATACTTTAAGAGAAATTAATCTTGAAATCAATGGTAGTGATGCAAAAAAACAGATTGGAGAAAAAAGATCACCAACAGTACAGAACAGGCTGAGTGTTGCTCAAAGGGGTTTGTCTACTACTTATGGTCCTACAATACTCCATAAAAAAAGTATGGAGCTAGCTTTAAAGTCAGTTAAGTTAATTAAACCTAAAATTGAAAAAATTTATAACGAAGATATTCCAAAAATAAAGAATGCTTTAATTAACGCTGGATCGCCATATTTAAATATAAATTAATGAGTAATTATTGAAATGGAACCTTTCTTAATTGGGAGGTTCTATTTTTTTTCAAAATTTTGAGAGAATTCAAAAATTTCTAGATCAAAGAAGTTTATTGATGCGAGTAGATGGTCAAAAATATCAGACATAATTTGTTCGTATTTAACCCATTCTTTTTCTTTACTAAAAGCATAAATTTCAATAGGAATCCCTTGAGAAGTTGGAGCTAATTGTCTACACATAATGGTCATTTTTTTATTTAACATTTCGTGATTTTTTAAATAAGACTCCGTATATATTCTAAAGAGACCTAAATTGGTCATATTTCTACCGTTAATTAGAATTGATTTATTAATTTTTTTTATATCATTATGCTTTTTAATTTTATTTTCTCGATTATTAATAAAATCAGAAATAAGCTCGATTTTTTTGATTCTTTTAATTTCATTTGAATCTAAAAATTTTATACTTTTTGCTCTAATTAAAAGAGATCTTTTTATTCTTCTTCCATCGGAATCACTCATTCCTCTCCAGTTTATAAATGAATCCGAAACTAGTTTATATGTAGGTATTGACGTTATAGTTTTATCAAAGTTTTGAACTTGAACGGATGATAAGCTTATAGAAATAACATCTCCATCAGCATTACTATTTTTCATTGTAATCCAATCTCCTATTCTGACAGTATCATTAACAGTTATTTGAACACTAGCAACAAAACCTAATATTGAGTCCTTAAAAACAAAAAGAATAACAGCAGTCAGTCCACCTAATGTAGCAATGAAAGTAGAAATATCTTTTTCAGTGAAAATAGAAAGGATTATAAGAACTCCTAAAAACCACAAAAAAATCATAAAAACTTGAATATAGCTATCAATAGGCTTGTCTTTAAAATTAGGAAGTGTTTTTAGATAGTCACTAACTGTTTTTAGAATAGCTCTAACTAACCAAATAAAAATAATGACAGTTGAAGCTTCTAAAATATTTAAAAATAAATTTTTAATATCAATTTCAAGGGTAAAAAAATCAGGAAAAAACACAAATAAATAATAAACAGGAATTATATAGGATAGAATTACCGGAAGTTTATTAAGTATTAAAAAATCATCAAATTTACTTTCCGTTTTTTTTGAAACTTTATTAAATATTTTAACAATTATTTTTTTTGAGATAAAATATATTAATAAGCTTGAAAGAAAAATTAAGATAAAAGAAATTCCAAAACTTAAGATTTGAGACCAGAATTCATTAGCCCCCTTATCTATAAGAATTCCTTTAATTAGAGACTGAATATTAAAATCATTCATTTTTACTGTTTCTAAACAAAAACAAACATAAATATATTTTTACAATTAATGATTTTTAATAAATTATAATTTATCTCCTATTTTTTTTATCACTTGAATTAATTTTTTAAAATCTTCTTTTGAAGTATCAGGATTTATTATTACAACTCTTAAAAATCTTTCATTTTTAAAAATACATGAAGTTAAATAAAATGAACCTTCTTGAATAATTTTATATCTAAGTTTTAATTGTTTTTCACAATCAAGTTTTTTTGGTAAGTATTTAAAGCAAAGGATATTAGACTGCGGATAATAAGGACAGAAAAAATCATTTTTTTTATTTAAAAGTTCATATAATTCTTTAGCTTTTTCAAAGCTATTCTCTATGTAATTTATAATTGATTTTTCTCCTTTTAAAGCAAAAGTCCAGAAAAGTTTTGGTCCTAAAGGTGCTTTTGTACACTCTATAGTATAAGGCATCGTATCCATACCAACCACTTCTTCCTTATGAAAAACATAACTCCCTTCTTGTTTGAAATTATTAATTTGATTAGTATGATTTTTAAATAAAACTGCTGTGCACAGAGAAGGGACTCTCATCATTTTATGGGCATCCCAAATCACAGAATTAGCCTTTTCAATTCCTTTTAATTTATGTTTTTCTTTTTTTGAAAGTAATGCAACTGCTCCATGTGCTGCGTCTACATGAAACCATATATTATTTTTTGAACAAAATTCTGACATTTCATAAATAGGATCAAATAATCCTGTAGATGTAGCACATGCATTTGCAACAACAGCCATAACTTTTTTTCCTTCTTTTATAACTTTTTCATATACTTTATAAAGCTCTTCCATAATGCATTTCTCCTCTTGATCAACTGGAATGGGAACAAATGAATTAGACCCCATACCCATTATCGATAAAGATCTTGAAATACAATAATGAGCTGAACTTGCGCCCAAAACAACTAAATTATTTGGATTACCATTTGTCCATGAATCAGGAGAAACTTGAGCTCTAGCAGCTGAAAGAACAGTTAGGTTAGCAATAGAACCGCCATGAGTTAAAAAACCGCTTCCATAGTTGTTAGTATATTTAAAATCATATAAATCATTTCCTTTTAACCAATTTAATTTTTTTAACATCCAGTTTATCATAAAACTTTCAATAACTGAAGCAGAAGGACCCATTTCATATAAAGAACTCGGGTTGTTTATAGTTCCATGTATCATTTCAGGAATTCCTGATAAATCATGAGGAACAGCAACTTGATGTCCCATGTACCTAGGATTTTTTAAATGATTTGTATTTGATAAATAATTTTTGATAAATTCCATCATAGAATCATCATTTTCAAACCCTTTTTTAAGATTACTTTTTAAATTAAGTTTATTCGCGATTATTTTAGGATCTTTTTGTTTTAAAACATGGTCGTTTTCATCAATATAATTACTTAATAACATAGAAACTTTAGCATGTATTTGATTAAACCTAAGTTGACTTTTTGTTTTAGTTTTTTTATTATTCATTTGTTAGCTTAATTAAATAAATCAAAATTAAATACAAAGATTATATTTGATTAAAAATATAATACAAATTTGGCTTATGTAATAATTTTAATGGGAGTAAGTGGTTCAGGAAAAACCACCTTGGGTAAGTTACTTTCAATAAAAACAGATATAAAGTTTATAGATGCAGACTTTTATCATTCTAAAAAAAATAAAATAAAAATGAATCAAGGAATTCCGCTTAATGATTCAGATAGAATTCTTTGGTTAAATAAAATAAACTCAGAGCTATTAAAATTTTCAAAAAAATCTTTGATATTAGCTTGTTCTGCTTTAAAAGAAACCTATAGATTAAAAATAGTTAAAGGTTTGAAATATAAAACTCATTGGTTTTTTTTAAAAGGGGGCTTCCGTTTAATTAATAAAAGGTTAGAGAATAGAAAAAATCATTTTATGTCAAATAATTTATTAAAAAGTCAATTTGAAATTCTTGAAATTCCAGATTATGGAATCGAAATTGATATAAGTAAAAAAAAAGAAGATATTTTAAATAATATTTTAACGTATATATAATGAATAAACTTTCTGATTGGGGAATAATTGGTCTAGGAACTATTGGTAGTAATCTTGCAATAAACTTTTCAAGAAATGGATTTAAATTATCAGTTTATAATAGAAATTTAGTAGGTATAGAAGAAAATGTTGCTAAAAATTTTGTTAAAAAAAATCATTATTTGAAAGATGTATTACCCTTTGATAACCTTAATTATTTTGTTAACAGTATAAAAAAATCAAGAAAAATTTTGATTTTAATACCCTCTGGAAAACCCATTGATGAAATGATTAAGTCTTTATTGAATTATATTTCAAAAGATGATATAATAATTGATGGAGGAAATTCATATTTTAAGGATACTGAAAGAAGAGAAACTTTTTTAAAAAGAAAAAATATAAACTTTCTTGGTATAGGTATTTCAGGAGGGACTATGGGAGCAAGAAATGGTCCTTCAATTATGATTGGTGGATCAGAATTAATTTATGATAAAGTTAAAAGTGATTTAAAAAAAATATCTGCAGTTAACTATCTAAATAAATATTGTTGTGATAGAGTTGGGTCTTCTTCATCTGGTCATTATGTTAAAATGATTCATAATGGAATTGAATATGTTGAAATGCAATTAATTGCCGAATGTTATGATTTTATGAAGACAGAGATGAATTTTGATAATTATGAAATTTCAAAAGTTTTTGATAAATGGATAAAAACAAATTCTAATAGTTATTTATTAAATATTACATCAGAAATTTTAAAATCTAAAGTAAAAGAATCTTTTATTGTGGATAATATTATAGATAAATCAGAGAATAAAGGAACTGGACGTTGGGCTGCAATCTCAGGAATTGAACTTGGTGTTCCAAATACATTAATGACTCTTGCCTTAAATTCAAGATATATATCATTCCAAAAAGAAACTAGAGTGAAAAATTCTGATCTTAGAAAGAAAAATAAATCTAATGTTAAAATTTCAACTAATGATTTAAAATTAGTTTATGATTTTTCAAGAATCATTAATTATTATCAAGGGTTTGATATTTTAAGATCAGCAAGTAAAAAATATAATTGGAAACTTAATTTATCAAATATTAGTTTAGTATGGTCTAGTGGCTCTATCTTGAAATCAGATTTGATTATTTTACTAAAAGAAATATTAAAAGATCAAACGGATATTTTGAATAGTAGAATAGTTTATAAAAATTTTATTTCAAAATATGATAAAATTAAAAATGTAATTGCGACAATTCAAAAAAGTAATACACCATTATTATTAATTTCAAACTCCATAATATTTTTTGAATTAATTACCCAAAAAGTTGGAACTGGTAATTTAATTCAGGCTCAAAGAGATTACTTTGGATCTCATGGGTTAAATTTAAAGGGCAGTAACAGAATGTTAAAATACAATTGGAATAAACCAAAATCCTAGCTTAGGTTACGTTCCCTTTAGAAATCGCAATCATAGAGTCAACAAACTTATCTAATTCAAAAGTATTTGTAAAAACGTTAGGACTAATTCTACATCCTTTAACATTTGCATAATCAATAGCTACAGTAAATATTTTATATTTTTCCATAAGAATTTTAGCTAGTTTTTCAGGCGCTAAATTTTTTACTCCTATATTTCCAATTCCGCAACTTCTATTTTCTTGAAAAGGGGTGTTAATAATAATGTTTTTAACATTTTTAAGTCTATTAGCCCAATAATTTTTGATGTATCGTAACCGTTTTTCCTTTCGCTTAATTCCAATCCATTCTAGATAATCAATACTATTATTTATTGCTAAATCAGTATGAACTGGATGGGTCCCAATATGGTTTAACCTTTTAATATCATTAAGGTTTTTATTTGAGTCTCCAAGTAAAGGCCAAATTTTTGATATTTTATCTTTTTTAACATGAAGTAATCCAGCTCCTAATGGAGTGGCTAGCCATTTATGAAGACTTGAGCCGTAATAATCACAATTAAAGTCAGAAATTTTAAAATTAAAATGTCCAATACAATGGGCTCCATCAACCATTACATCAATACCATAACTATGAGCCATTTCGCATATTTTCTTTATAGGTAATATTTGCCCCGTAATATTTATCATATGACACACCATTATTAATTTTGTTTTTGAAGTAATTTTAGACTCATAAAGTTTTACAATTTCTTCATCTGATTCTGGATGGTTTGGGATTGAAATTATTTTGTTTTTAACTCCATATCTTGCACTTATTTGTTCAAACATTGATATCATAGCACCATAGTCTTGTTTAGCGTAAATAGCTTCATCATTTTTATTCCAGGTAAAACCTCCTATAATAAGATCTAGTGATTCTGTAGTATTTCTAGTTATACATAATTCATCTTTATTTGATCCAAAAACTGATCCTAATCTTTTTGTGAGTTTATCTTTATTTTCAATTAGATTATTTCTCATATAATAAGAACCCTCATAATTAACCATTTTCACATGTTTAATAAAATTTTCTAAAATAGGTTTTGGAATTATATTATAGTACCCACTTTCAAGATTAATATAATCAGGTTTCAATTTATAATGAGATCTAACTTCTTTCCATAATTTTTCCTCACTTAATCTTTTTGGAAGAGATTCCTTTAAGCTAACATAATTAAAACTTTCAGTTGGAATAATAAATGGGGCTAGGCTAAATTTTCCAATTGTTTTTAAAAAGGATCTTTTATTCATTTAAGTTTTACTAAGATTAATAAAAATAATAAAATAAAATTTTAGATTGTTTTAAAATAGATTTTATAATTTATTATTTAATACTTAATTTTGAAAAAAAAATTGATTTTTTTAAGATTTAATATATACTTATTTTTTCTAATCATTTTTAATGTTCAATCTCAAACTAATAATAGTTTTGAGTTAATGAATGATGGCCCTTACATCCTTGTAAAAAAGAAAAAATTAGTTGAAAAGAAAATTATAAAAGGAAAGGTTTTTTCTAGAAATCTTTCTTTAGAAACATTTAAAACAGAATATGCTCCTGAAAAATCATATTATAATAATGTTTCTAAAATAGTTTCTCTAAGTGACATCCATGGTCAATATGATCTAGCTATTCGCCTTTTAAAGAATAACAAAATAATAGATGAGGATCTTAATTGGAATTTTGGCAATGGACATATGGTTATTGTAGGAGATATTTTCGATAGAGGAGATAAGGTTACAGAATTTCTTTGGTTTATATACTATTTAGAGCAACAAGCTGAAAAAGCTGGAGGAAAAGTTCATTATTTACTTGGGAATCATGAATATATGGTTTTAGAAAATGATTTAAGATATATAAATAAAAAGTATGAGAAAACTACAGAATTATTGGGAAGAAGCATTACGGATTTATTTAATAAGAATACAATTTTAGGAAGATGGATAAGGTCAAAATCTACAATAATTAAAATTGATAATAAAGTTTTTGTTCATGGCGGTCTTTCAAAAAACTTTATTTTTGATGAGGGTTTTGATATTGATAAATCAAATAATTTTTTAAGAGAATTTCTTGAAGCTCCTTTATTTAGATCAAGAGGTGTTTTATTTGATTACAAAAAACATCTAGGTCCAGATGGCCCTTTATGGTACCGCGGATATTTTTTTGATAATTTAAAAGAAACAGAAATCGATTCAATTTTACAAAGAGTTAACGCAGATCATATAATTGTTGGACATTGTACGAGCCCAAGGATTATTAAGATGTATAATAATAAAATTTGGGGGGTTGATTCTAATATTAAAAGTGGTCAATATGGAGAATTATTATTAATTGAAAACAATTTATTTTCAAGATTAACTTCTTATGGAAAAAAGATTAAGTTTTAATTAAGACAGAGAATTTTTGCAAATGATTTGTCAAAAAAATCAATTAATTGATTTTTAATTACTTAATCTAA
>TARA_B110000003_G_scaffold128830_1_pt1 | contig 10993 bp, 7 predicted proteins | sample TARA_B110000003 | Tara Oceans TARA_B110000003 (sample SAMEA4396424) | marine metagenome | biome: Westerlies Biome; feature: [SRF] surface water layer (ENVO:00010504); material: water (ENVO:00002006), including particulate matter (ENVO:01000060) such as... | depth 5 m
GTTGGGCTATCCAAAATGAATCGTATAGTTGACTATTTTTCAAAAAGACCACAAGTTCAGGAGCGACTCACTATTCAAATCGTCAAGGAACTTCAAAGTATCCTAAACACAAAAGATGTAGCCTGCGTGATTGACGCTAAGCATTTGTGTGTTAATTCTAGAGGTATTCGAGATATAGAAAGTAGCACCGTAACAAGCGAATTTGGTGGAAAATTTAAAGAAAAAGATACCAAGAGAGAATTTTTAGATTATATAAAATTAGAGACAAAATTCTAGTCTTAAAACCATGAACAAACACCTCTCAAATACACTTAAGATATACAACACCCTTTCAGGAAAAAAAGAAATTTTTAAACCAGTTAATGAAGGGGCTATTGGAATGTATGTTTGTGGACCCACAGTCTACAGCAATGTACACCTTGGAAATGTACGGACTTTCATGTCCTTTGATATGATCTTTAGATATTTTAAGCACCTTGATTATAAGGTGCGCTATGTTCGAAACATCACTGATGCTGGTCACCTTGAAAATGATTCGGATCAGGGTGAAGATAGAATTGCAAAAAAAGCTAGACTAGAGCAAGTTGAACCAATGGAAGTAGTTCAGCGCTACACAGTTGATTTCCACAATATTTTAAATACTTTTAATTTCCTACCACCTAGTATTGAGCCAACGGCAACAGGTCATATTATAGAACAGTTAGAAATCATCAAATCAATACTTGAAAAAGGTTTCGCTTATGAAGCAAACGGATCTATTTATTTTGATGTTTTAAAATACAACGAATACCATAATTATGGAATTTTAAGTGGAAGAAATATAGAAGATCTTGTACATAACACAAGAGTGTTGGATGGTCAATCTGATAAAAAAAATCCACAAGATTTTGCACTTTGGAAAAAAGCAGAAGCTCAGCACATTATGCGTTGGCCATCTCCATGGAGTGATGGATTTCCTGGTTGGCATTTAGAGTGTACAGCAATGAGTACAAAATACCTTGGAGAAAATTTTGACATACATGGGGGTGGAATGGATTTAAAATTCCCTCATCATGAGTGCGAAATTGCACAAGCAAATGCATGTCATAATCATTCACCAGCAAACTACTGGATGCACGCAAATATGCTAACCTTAAATGGTCAAAAAATGGCTAAATCAACTGGTAATAATATTTTGCCTGCTGAAATATTGAGTGGAAATAATGATACACTTTCAAAAGGATTTTCAGCTTCAGTTGTTCGTTTTTTTATGATGCAAGCTCATTATAGAAGTGTATTAGACTTCAGTAATGATGCCTTATTAGCTTCTGAAAAGGGATGTTTAAAACTAATGGATGCTGTGTCTTCTTTATCTAAAATTGAAGCAACTAAAGACTCCAATGGGTTCGATGTTATTAAATGGAAGTCTCATTGTTATGCTGCAATGAATGATGATTTCAATACACCAATATTAATCGCTGAGCTTTTTAGTGCTGTTAAGTATATTAACCAAATTAAGAGTAATAAAGCGAGTATAAGTGAGCTGAATCTGATTTTACTTAAAGAGGTAATGCATCATTTTGTTTTTGACGTCTTAGGGCTTAAAAATGAAACTTCAAATGACCAAAACCAAAAACTTAGGGCAACAGTTGAACTATTAATAAAAATGCGAAATGAGGCCAGAGCTGAAAAAAACTTTTCACTCTCAGATAAAATTAGAGATGAATTAATTAAAATTGGGATTCAACTCAAAGATAGTAATGATGGCACTGCATTTACTATAAATTAAATAAATGAAGACGATTTTAATTGCACCTTTTTTATTTATAATAAAAGTATATCAAAAACTAATCTCACCTTTTTTACCTTCAAGTTGCCGTTTTCAACCTACTTGTTCTCACTATGTCAAAGAGGCCTTAATAACTCACGGACTTATTAAAGGAAGCGTTCTAGGAATGAAACGTATTTTAAGTTGTCATCCATGGGGAGGATCTGGACATGATCCAGTCCCAAAAAAAAATATTTAATAAGTTTTAGCTAAGTTCTAGATTCGTCTCAATTTTCTATATTTACAAACAAAATAGATAAATATGTATTTGCTACAAACCGTATGGGATCCCACTTCAGATGGTATTGCTCTTTTTGGAAATTTTAAAATTCATTACTACAGCTTGATGTGGATGGCTGCATTTGTTGTTGGGTGGTATCTTATGAAAAAAATATACAAAAATGAAAATCAGTCGGATGAAAAACTTGACGGGTTGTTCATGTATTCTGTTTTTGGAATTATGATTGGTGCACGTCTAGGACATGTGATATTTTATCAATCTGAATTATTTAGAGAAGATTTTTTAAGCGTATTTCTTCCGTTTCGCTTTAGCGGTGGATTTGAGTTTACTGGATTTCGTGGATTAGCTAGTCACGGAGCAGCCATTGGTATGATTGTATCTATGTACATTTATAATAAAAAAATACTTAAAAAATCTGTACTGTGGATACTTGACCGTGTGGTTATTGCCTCTGCCCTAGGAGCTGTTTTCATTCGACTTGGAAATTTTTTCAATTCTGAAATGATTGGAAAGCCAGCCGAAGAAGGATTTCCTTTGGCTATTATATTCAAACAATTGGATAGTATTCCTAGACACCCTGGACAATTATATGAAGCATTTGGTTACATCTTTGTATTTATAACACTGTTTTTGTTATACTGGAAAACGAAAAAGAGTAAGCAGACAGGATTTTTATTTGGACTTTTTTTAGTGCTTTTAATGTCTGTAAGAGTGTTTATTGAACAATTTAAAATCGCACAAATTGACAGTCGAGAGGACTGGATATTAGGCTTAAACACTGGACAAGTGCTAAGCATCCCTTTTGTTGTTTGTGGTCTTTACTTCATGTTTTTATACAAACCAAAAACTTCTTAGATGACTAAACTATACGAACATAAAAAAGCCACTTTAAAAGTGGCTTTTTTATGTTTCGATTTATAGAAATTATTACTCTTTTTTATCCAAACGTTTTAGTGTATCGTGCATTATTGGACTTGCTATGAATAGCGAAGAGTAAGTTCCTACTAGTACTCCAACAATAAGTGCGAATAGTAGGCCTCTAAGTGAGTCGGCGCCAAAGGTAAACATCGCTAATAACACAACCAAAGTGGTTAAAGATGTGTTTAATGTACGACTCAAAGTACTACTTAAAGCACTGTTGACTACTTTGTCAAATTTCCAGCTGGTGTGCTCATTTAGATATTCTCTAATTCTATCAAATACAACTACAGTATCATTTAAGGAATAACCAATAACGGTTAAAATAGCCGCTATGAATGCCTGATCGATCTCCATACTAAATGGTAAAAATTTCCAAGCAATTGAAAAGATTCCTAAAACTATTAATACATCATGAAATACTGCAGCTACAGCACCTAGCGAAAACTGCCATTTCTTAAATCTTAACAATATGTACAGAAAAACTACAATTAAAGACCCCAAAATAGCCCACACAGAGGATTTTTTGATGTCATCAGCAATAGTTGGACTTACTTTGCCTGAATACATTTTACCAACATTGTTCTCAGCATTTATAAACTGTTTATAAGTTGTCTTGGCTGGTAAAAATGGGATCAAGGCCTCATATAGTTTTAGTTGAACCTCTTGATCAACTTCTGCAGAATTTTCATTCACTTTATATTTAGTAGATATCTTTAACTGATTTACACTTCCTATTGTTTTGACTTCAGCACTATTAAACACATCATTTAAAGCTGTCTTGACCTTTTCAGTATTCATGTCTTGTGCAAAGCGAACTGTGTAGGTTCTTCCACCAACAAAGTCTATACCTTGATCTAAGCCAGTAGTGAATAACGAAGCGAGACCAGCAATTATAATTGTTCCCGAAATGAGATAAGCAATTTTACGCTTTTTAAGGAATTTGATGTTTATTGACCTAAACAATCCTTTTGTCATCCCAGTAGAAAATTCTAATTTACCTCCACGATTTAGATGCCAGTCGATTAACAATCTTGAGATGAAAATTGCTGTAAATAATGAAGTTAATATACCGATCAACAAAGTTGTTGCAAATCCTTTGATAGGTCCAGATCCAAATACATATAATATTAATGCTGTAAGGCCAGTAGTGATATTAGCATCTAAAATTGAAGATAATGCATTACTAAATCCATCTCTAACGGACTCTTTATTACCTTTACCTTTAAATAGTTCTTCACGAATTCGCTCGTAAATTAGAACATTTGCATCTACTGCGATACCAATTGTTAAGACAATACCTGCAATCCCTGGTAACGTTAAAACAGCTCCAAGACCAGAAAGAATACCAAAAATTAAAATAATATTAAACAGCAAAGCAATGTTTGAGTAAATTCCTGCTTTACCGTAATAAAAGAGCATCCATAAAAGCACCAATGTTAATGCAATTAAAAATGATTTCATTCCACTGTCTATAGCTTCCTGTCCTAATGAGGGTCCCACTTCTTCAGCTTGTACTATATCAGCAGATGCAGGTAATTTACCAGCTCTTAAAACGTTTGCTAAATCCACTGCCTCGTTCAAAGTGAAGGATCCCGATATTTCTGAGTTACCTCCAGCAATAGGCCCGGTTGTAACACCCGGAGCTGAATATACTATTTCATCCAAAACAATTGCTATTTGACCACCCGTATTAAATGCATTTCCGGTCATATCCTCCCATACTTTAGCTCCTTTGAGGTTCATTTGCATCGAAACACTTGGGCTTCCATTTTGCTGAAACGCTTGACGAGCGTCCGTGATTACAGCACCACTAAGCGGGGGTGTGTTATCTCTATTTCCTCTCAAGGCATATAATTCAACAAGTTCTATATTCTGAGAATCTTCCCCAACAGTTTGTTGAACTTGTGGAATTCCCCATACGAATTTTGCATAACGTTGTTCTACAGTTAATAAGGCGCGTACTTGAGGGTTGTTAAGGTAATCCGTAACAAGTTGCTTGTCTTTTTGCTCAAAGGAAGCAATTACAGGGCCACCATTATATCCTGGTGCTCTGATTAAGTCTATTAATGGGTTTATTTCTCCGTCATCTGTTGTTTCTGCGTCAGTATCTCCAATAATATCAGAAATAGCATCAGCTGAAGATTCATCAGTTTGTTTCAAATCACTATTAACGTCGGTTTCAATAATTTCTTTTAAGAGATCATTAGCTTGAAAAATAAAAGTTCCAAATTCTTCACCTTTAAAGGCATCCCAAAATTCTAATTGGGCTGTGCTTTGCAATAAACCCTTTACACGTTCAATTTCTTTGGCTCCTGGCAATTCAACTAGAATACGACCAGAATTGCCAATACGCTGAATATTCGGCTGGGTCACTCCAAACTTATCAATACGTTTACGCAAAACTTCAAAAGCCGATACAATAGATTCATCAATTTTAGCTGAAAGAACTGGTTTAACTTCAGCGTCTGACATATCAAATGTGACTTCCTCGCTTAGAGTGCGATTAGCAAAGATATCTGGAGATGCTAATTTAGTTTGTCCCTCAACTGCATTAAATGCAACAAAGAAATCCTCCAAATAGGTATTTTGACTATCTTTTTGAAGCTCTTCTGCATCGCTTAATGCCTTTCTAAATACAGGATCCTTACTTCCGTTGGCCAGACCAACGAGGATATCTTTAACCGATATTTGAAGAATTACATTGATCCCCCCTTTAAGGTCCAAGCCAAGGTTCATAGCTTTCTCCTTAACTTCATCATAGTTAAACTCCGCTATTCCAATATCAAAAACAGTCTCATTTTTAAGAGAGTCTAAATACTTAGCTTGTTCTAGCAATCGCTTAGCGTCGTAATCAGAATCTGAATCCAAAATCTTCTCAAAAGCAAATTTCTTTGCATTGTCTTCAATATGATCTGCTTTAAAACTAAATGATAATTGGTAGATACTAACCAAACCAAATAGTATAGCAAATAATTTTACTGGTCCTTTATTTTGCATTATGAGTTGTTTTTGTGTGCTTTAATTTTTATAAACGAGCAAATATATGATTTACGATGTAATTTGACAATAGTTTCCTTTGTTTTCAATAAAAATAGAATTTAAATCATTGATAAGAAGTAAAAGAAAGAATTAAACAAAAAACATACTTAGGCGTCTAACAATGCATTTGTTTTTTTTACGCCTTCAGCACTTTTATGTAAATGTGATTTATCATTGTCACTTAACTCTATTTCAACTATCTTTTCAATTCCATTTTCTCCCAGAACGACTGGTACTCCAATACACAAATCAGATAAACCATACTCCCCATCAACTAATACTGAGCATGGATATATCTTTTTCTGGTCACACGCTATTGATTGAACTAAGCCGCTAACTGCTGCTCCAGGAGCATACCATGCAGAAGTTCCTAAAAGTTTAGTTAATGTTGCACCTCCTACTTTGGTGTCTTGTTTAACTTGTTCTAATCTCTGACTTGAAATAAATTCTGAAACTTTTATGCTGTTACGAGTTGCATGCGAAATTAGAGGAACCATACCAACATCGCTGTGACCTCCAATAACCATTCCGTCAACATCGCTAATCGGTGCGCCCAATGCCTCAGCTAATCGAAACTTAAAACGAGCTGAATCAAGAGCACCACCCATTCCTATTATTTTGTTTTTCGGAAGTCCCGTCACCTTATGTACTAAATAAGTCATCGTATCCATGGGATTACTAACTACAATCAGAATGGTATTTGGTGAGTGCTTTACAAGACTTGTAGATACTGTTTTAACAATTCCTGCGTTGATTCCAATTAACTCTTCACGGGTCATTCCGGGTTTTCTTGGAATTCCTGAAGTTATAACACAAATATCACTATTGGAAGTTTTATTATAGTCATTGGTAGACCCTGTTATTTTTGTGTCAAACCCATTAAGGGACGCACACTGCATTAAATCCATTGCCTTTCCCTCAGCATAGCCTTCTTTGATATCTAATAATACAACTTCTGAAGCAAAGTTCTTAATTGCAATATATTCTGCACAACTTGCACCTACTGCACCTGCGCCCACTACTGTTATTTTCATAATTTTTAATTTTGTATGGTTTATTTAATTGGTCATCTTATGCTAAAGGCGGCCCCTAGCGATAATGTGTTGTATTCTTGTATTGTGTAGTCTGCAAAAATCTTAAAAAATAATAAATTTAAACGTGCTCCTATTGTAGCTCGAGTTCCACTAGAACTAAAATCTAAATTTATAGGATCAGAGATATTTTCAATTAAAGTAGCTACCGAGTTTTGATTTGAATCTACAACATCATAATTCAATGTATAATCTCCATTAATTTTAAAACTAGATATTCCGTAATTATAACCCACTCCGGCATAAATAGTGAAGATTCTTAAGTTCAGCGATCCTAACGCCTGGACTGTCCATGTATCTAAATTAAAGATGGCATTTCCGTCTGTAACAGAAATTTGATTAGACAAATTTTTATCAATCGCATACTCAATATTTGCTTTTGAAAAAGCTCCCATAACTGAAATGCTGTATGGCAGCTTATCTAGTAGGCCTAAATATTGCGTCAAATCATGCTGGATTCCAACACCTACTGAACTTCCATTTACTTTTGAATCATAGTTTAAATCAGGGACATACCTCAAATTAAGTTCTATTTTATAAGGTAATCCTAATCCAAGCTGAATAAAAGGAGTTGGCACTGCGTTTACGGGTAAATCTTTAGCTATACCTCCCGGCAAAGTGAATGAACCAGCTTTATAGTCACCGCTTAGAACTGGGATAGAAACATTGAAAATTGTCTCTGAATCATCATCACTCAAAACTGTTGGTAACTCAATATTGCTATCATCAGCCGATATGTAATTATAATCACTGGAAATAAAATCAAACACTTTATCTTTGGAAGGAATTAAAGAAGAATTTAAGCCAAATGTGATGTCAAAACCGAATTTTTTATGGGTTTTGGCCGTTGAATACCAGCCGCTATTCATTCCACTTACCAAACCTTTAACAGAAGGTCTAAGGTAGTTTTCAGCCAATAAACTGGCATCTTCTCCAGCTAGTAATATATTGCCAAATCCTATAACAGAATTGGGTAGATTTTGAAAATCTTCCTGTGACATAATTGAGCTTATGGATAAGATATAAAAACAAAAAATAATAAATTTTTTCATTTTAGAGAATTTTAAAAACTCAACTAAGCATCAATATTTGCATAAATCGCATTTTTCTCAATAAACTCTCTTCTAGGAGGTACATCGTCTCCCATAAGCATAGAAAATATTCGATCTGCTTCGGTGCCATTGTCAACTTGGACTTGGCGTAAAGTTCTAAAATCAGGGTTCATGGTTGTATCCCATAGCTGGCTTGCGTTCATCTCTCCAAGTCCTTTATAGCGCTGAATTGAAGCACTTCCTCCAAAACCATCAACTATTGTGTCACGCTCAGAATCACTCCAAGCATATTGTTTCTTTTGCCCTTTTTTTACAAGATACAGTGGAGGTGTTGCAATATAAACATGTCCACTCTCAATTAGTTCTTTCATATATCTAAAAAAGAAAGTTAAAATAAGTGTAGCGATGTGACTACCATCAATATCAGCGTCACACATAATAACAATTTTGTGATAACGAAGTTTTGATAAATTCAAAGCTTTACTATCTTCTTCAGTTCCAATAGTTACACCTAGCGCTGTAAAAATATTTTTAATCTCTTCATTTTCAAATACTTTATGTTGCATGGCTTTTTCTACATTTAAGATTTTTCCTCTTAAAGGTAAAATAGCTTGAAATGCACGATCTCTACCTTGCTTGGCAGTACCTCCTGCCGAGTCCCCCTCAACAAGAAAAACTTCACACTTAGCTGGGTCTTGTTCAGAACAGTCACTCAGTTTCCCAGGCAACCCTCCCATACTCATCACTGTTTTTCTTTGAACCATTTCTCGAGCCTTTTGAGCAGCGTGACGGGCCTGAGCCGCTAAAATAACTTTTTGAACAATTATCTTTGCGTCATCTGGATTTTCTTCCAAATAGTCTGTAAGCATTTCAGATACAGCTTGGCTAACAGAAGCAGAAACCTCTCTATTTCCTAATTTTGTTTTTGTTTGACCCTCAAATTGAGGCTCTTGAACCTTGACAGAAATTATAGCTGTCAACCCCTCTCGGAAATCATCGCCAGCTATGTCAAATTTTAATTTATCTAACATACCAGACTCATCAGCATACTTTTTCAGAGTGTGTGTCAACCCACGACGAAAACCTGACAAATGAGTCCCGCCTTCATGGGTATTAATATTATTAACATAGGAATGTAAATTCTCAGCATATGAGGTATTATAAATCATAGCAACTTCTACTGGAACTCCATTTTTTTGCCCTTCAAAAGCTATTACCTTTTTCATGATAGGTTCGCGATTACTATCTAGGTACTGGATGAATTCTGAAAGCCCTTCGTCTGAATGGAATGTTTCTACTAAAAACTCACCTTTTTCGTCTTTTTCACGATGATCAATAAGGACTACTGTAATTCCTTTGTTGAGGAATGCTAATTCCCTAAGTCTGTTAGCTAAAGTATCATAAACATAAATCAAGGTTTGAGTGAATATTTCCGGATCTGGCTTGAACGTAACAGTGGTCCCTCTTCTGTCAGTCTCCCCTGTTTGCTTCACAGGATACATGGCCTTTCCTCGCTCATACTCTTGCTCATAAATCTTACCGTCTCTGTAGACAGTTGCTTTCAAATGCTCTGAAAGTGCATTTACACAACTTACACCTACTCCATGCAAACCTCCAGATACTTTGTATGAATCTTTATCAAACTTACCACCTGCTCCAATCTTGGTCATAACAACCTCAAGAGCTGAAACACCTTCTTTTTTGTGTAATCCAACAGGGATACCACGACCATTATCTTCAGTCGTTATTGAATTATCCTCGTTAATAATAACCGTGATCTTATCACAATGTCCTGCTAAAGCCTCATCTATGGAATTATCAATAACCTCATAAACCAAATGGTGCAACCCTCTTAAGCCTACGTCTCCGATATACATTGAAGGTCGCATACGCACATGTTCCATACCCTCTAACGCTTGTATACTATCTGCCGAATAACTAGTTTTATTAATTTCCTCACTCATTGTTTTGTTTGTATTTATTTAAATTTCGTAATATCACAAAAACTTCATGATAGTAACAAATATAAATGATTCTCAAAGGAACTTAAAGTGGTTTTCAGAGAATTTGATTGTAATTATTAACAATTGATTAATTTTTCTAGACATGCTTAAATAAGCTAAAAAAGGCCTTAAAGTAGATTTAGGAGCTTTTAAATAAGAACTATTATTTGAGTTTATAAAAAAGTGGCTGAAAGAGTCTTATTTTTAGCTAACAAAACTTAATCATATGACTTGTCATGCACTTTAGACACTGCTCTTCCGCTGGGGTCATTCATGTTTTTGAAAGCTTCATCCCATTCCAGAGCTCTTTTTGTACTACAAGCTACACTCGCTTCTTGAGGAACGCAAAGCGCAGCTGCATCACTAGGAAAATAGGATTCAAAAATAGATCTATAATAAAATTCTTCTTTGTTCTGCGGCGTCTGAATAGGGAACCTATAACGTGCGTTATTTAATTGCTCGTCAGAAACCGCCTTCCCTACAACTTTTTTAAGAGTATCAATCCAACTGTATCCAACTCCATCACTGAACTGTTCTTTTTGTCGCCAAACTACACTTTCTGGCAATATATCTTCAAACGCTTTTCGAACTATCCATTTTTCCATACGCTCTCCATTTATCATTTTATCTTGCGGATTAATTCGCATAGCTACATCAATAAATTCTTTATCTAAAAAAGGGACTCTACCCTCAATTCCCCAAGCTGCCAAGCTCTTATTGGCTCTTAAACAATCATACATATGTAGCTTATTAAGCTTTCGAACGGTTTCATCATGAAACTCTTCAGCACTTGGCGCTTTATGAAAGTATAAATACCCTCCAAACAACTCATCTGCTCC
>TARA_B110000003_G_scaffold3093_1_pt1 | contig 10983 bp, 11 predicted proteins | sample TARA_B110000003 | Tara Oceans TARA_B110000003 (sample SAMEA4396424) | marine metagenome | biome: Westerlies Biome; feature: [SRF] surface water layer (ENVO:00010504); material: water (ENVO:00002006), including particulate matter (ENVO:01000060) such as... | depth 5 m
CTGATGTTATAGATCATGCATTACACATTTTTAAATTTATTGCAGAGAGACTAGAGATTCAAACAATCACATCCACTAAATGGGGCATTTCAGATTCAATCGCTATTAAATTATTCCACGAACTATATTCAAGCAAAGTAACTATTTCCTGAATGCTTAAAAACGATATTATTACAAAACTTGCTTCAATAAATGTTTTTGAATCAATGGTATTAATAGAGCAAGCCAAACAAGAGAATGCAATCGGGGACTTTGAATCACGCCTAGTAAACCTAGAAATCTACAGAAGAGAAAAGCTTAAACTTAAGCCAATAAGGCCTAGCTGGGTATACAAAAATTTACATGTTTCAGTACCCAAAGCAAATAAAATTATTAATAAGTTAATAAAAAAAAATTTTGTAAGAAAAGTAAATGATAGTATTGATGGACGAGTAAAAAGGTTAATCGCTACTCCATTATTAATAGTTCGTTTTGAAACTTATCTATCAACAGTCTTGCTTGCAATGGATGCTTTAGAAATACTCAAACTCAAAAGAAAAGACAAAGAAAATATTCTAAATTTAATCAATAGCGATGTTGATAGCATGCCAATATTGAAGGACATAGATCCCGAAAAACTAAAGATTATTACTTCGCTGTGGTTGAAACCCTAGTTTGAAATCTTCACCCCCGCTCTAATTGAAGGCGTAGAGGGCTGAGTTGGCTCCGCTCCTATGTAATTTGCTCCACCATTAGGGCCAATGTTAGTTGGTGCTGTCGAAGGCAAACTGGTTACATCACCAAGGGTCAGAGTTCCTTTTGCACTAGTATTTAAGCCTAAGAAAACCAAGCCTTCATTTGGCGCAACAAGGTAATAAGATCCGCTTTGCCCTGTACCAGTGTATAACCGTCCAGTTGTTTCATTTTTTGGAATTCTAAACATATCAACCCACGGCCAATAACCATCATCTCCATTTGATCCATTAATATTACAGTTATCAGTGAATGCACCAGTAGATTTATTTAAACATCTACCAGGTATGCCCCATAGATCTGAACCGCCATTAAATTCAACCTTAATCTCTTTTTCAGCAAATTCACCATATTGAGTTGAATCATTTGGCGCTGTGAAATATAGATTTTGAGGTGGAGTAAATGAGATTGCATTATTGGATGCGTCCAACATTCTTCGGGACTGATGCCAGGGCTTATGACCAGTTTCCAGCTGATAAAAAGTTGTTACATCGCCCTCCCATATTGGAATACCGCAGTAATCGACCCCATTCCCTGAAGGACATGTTAATGTTGATTTACTAGTAACCATTGGCCCAGAATATATACCATAACCAAGATTTGAACTATCTAGCTTGGTGTACAAACTACTAGAAACACTTCCCATAGAGATATCACCATCCCCATCTGCATAATTATTTGTGGAATTATTGAGTGTATATTCAACAAAATCAGAAGAACTTCCGCCAAAACCAACGCCGCCATATACTGTAGACGGACTCTCATCTGCAGCTATTTTATTTTTTGCAGCCTCGATTGCTGTATAACCTGGACAATTCTCAAGACAATATAGCGTAGCTGGCATGTCTCCAATCAATACTCTTTCATCAGTCTGTTTAGTTACTAAGGTGCTGGAGGGAGCTGCAAGCGCATCTCTTGAAATATTTACATTACCCACACCAGGAACCCAGCCACTAACCCACCATATTTTATTGTTTCCCGAAGCAGCAAGCATTTCAGAAACTGAGAAATTAAGAGCTGAGCCTAATAGCGTGCCATCTCTTTTAGTTGCAACAAATCGATTGTTTGTTGAGTCATACGACATATTATATTCACCAGTGGTTGAAAGATTTGCCACATCAGAATTAGAGTCTAAAAAAGCATTTATTCTTACACCATCAAGTGAATTCAATGATACTTTGGATTGAGTAATCTTCCTTAAACTAGAAGAAATAATATCAAGAGTTACGGTATCACCATTTCTGGAGTTTGAAGGATCAGCAACTGTAAAGGTTTGACCATCTGAAAGACCTTTACTGGTCGTTTCATCAAAATGAACTCCATTAAAATCAGCGAAGCCATACTTTGTAGTGCCGCCACTTGTATATTTAATCCCAAAACCGCCAGATGAAAGATCGTGAAGATCTCCAGTGCTTGAATCATATAAACTATAGTTAAAGACCTCCTTCTTTCCTTTGGCCTCATCTGTAAAAAAGCATGCTTCATCTTGAGAAATTGAAGATCCATTTCTTAGCTTGACTTGACGACAAAAATTATCAGCTGTGTAAGCATACGCCGCGACGTCTAACCCTGCTTCTCCCACATATTGAACCGCACCGTTTCCACTAGTCCCTGAGCCCAAATTAATAGTTGCCTTACCGTCGTACCATTGCTCAGATTCATTATCATAAAATTCTTCATACCATAAAATTTGAGAGCCCGAAGCACTCATCTTACCCTTAATAAAATCGACTCCCGCACCAGGAATATAACCAGTGTAGTTAAATGAAAATTCCCCATAGGGAGCAGAATCACTAACTGGAGCCGTAACAGAACCATAAGTGTAAACAGTTGTTGCTGTTCCATCTTGATCTACAGGAACCCATGCTTTTACAACCATAGGATCATTGCCTGAAGCTTGAGAAACATTAACTGTTACTTTTGTATAGGCAATAGAAGCAGCGCCAGCCTTTGCGCTTGCAGCAGCAGCTTTAGATTCAACCTGAGCACCTTGAGCTACTTGAGAGTTTGCATCACAAGATGCCTCATCGACCAACGCTAAATATGTTACTGAAGAAGGTCCTGCCATTTGATCTGCAGCCAATTGCGTCATAAAACACAACAAGAAAGATGGCATCGTCAAATTATCTTGCAAATCATCAGACATAAAGAATTGACCCTCTTGCAGTGAGTATGCGCTGTTGGCTGGAACTGCGCTTTGGGCTGATACACAGATCAATAAAGCGCATAACATAAGTTTCATCATTTCTAAAAATCTCATAATTAAGACTCCTTTTTTAGTTCAGCCAGTGCAACTTTTGCAGGCAATTTAATTCCAAAATTATCAGATGTATCATCTGATACAGTTATTACTAAAGATACAGAAGATGAGTTTGTACCATCAGAAACTCCAACCGAAACGTTATAAATGTTATTTGAGCCACTGTCAGCTGGAGATTCATAGTCTGGACCAGAAACAAAACTTACAACACCAGCACTAGATACAGTGAATTTTGATGCATCTGCACCACTCAATGAGTATGAAAGTGAAGAAGAAGAATCGACATCACTTGCAGTTACAGAAAAAGTTGAACCGCTATTCTCAACATATGATTGCGCAGAGGCAATTGATGCGAATGAAGGTGCTTCATTTACATCTGTAATTGATACAGACATAGCTTGAGTTGAAGAAAGAGAGCCGTCGGAAGCAATAACGGTAAAATTATAAATATTATCTGCGCCTTTGTCTGCTGGCGACTCAAAGTTTGGTGCGCTTAAGAAAGCTACAGTACCTGTTTGTGAATCTATTGAAAAAAGCCCATCATCAACGGCATCATCGCCCGATGCTAGACTAAAGCTGATGCTAGAGCCGCTGTCTTGATCAGATGCAGAGATAGTGCCTACAGCGGTTGTTGACTCGGCTATAGAAAATTCTGTTATTGATGAATCAACCACTGGTGCTTCATCTACATTAGTTATAGAGAAAGACAAGTCTTGTTGAGATGATAAAGAGCCATCTGATACAACCACAGTAAAAGTAATTGAGTTATCTGCATTTAAATCTGAGGGCGTTTCAAAATCAGGCGCTGAATTAAAAGTTACTGCACCCGTTGTTGAGTTTATCGTAAGTAATTTTTCATCCTTAGAACCGCCAGAGTCTAGTAATGAGTATGTAAGTGATGATCCAGCGTCTTGATCGGAGGCAATAATTGTCGTAATAATTGAAGTATTCTCTGGAATATCACTAATTGATGATGTAGTTATTGAAGGAGCCTCTGGTACATCTGTCACTCTTACATATACTGTTTGTGTCGATGAAGCACTTCCTGAAGATGTCTGCACGTATACCTCATAAACTCCATCCTTATTGAGGTCAGATGGAGCCTCATAATCCGCAGAACCGGAAAAGGATAATGTATTTCCAGACATACTAAAGAAGGATGAATCAGGCCCGCCAGTTATAGAATAAGAAATTGCTGAAGACTTATTAGTGGATGCATCTATAGTCCATGCTCCGGAAAGTGAATTCTCAGTAAGCTTAAATTCAGAAAAAGATGCCACAGAAAGCTCCAATGGAGTAGAACTGCCTCCACCACCACCACAACCAATTAAAAAAAACAAAATAAGAAAATTATAAAATTTAATATTGAAATAATTCATAGAGATAACCGTTTTAAAAACTTACATATTTAATTTAACCTCTATAGAAGAGAGAAAAAAGAAATGTAACATTTATATAAATAGTTTTTATGTATTTTTAAATGTTTTACCTATTTTATTGATAATAAGCTTTAACGGTAAAAAACTCATCATTGAATGAAAGTTGAATAGATTCAATTGCGAGCTCTGGATGAATAATTGCCTTTTCAAAAAACTGACCAATATTCTCCAAAGAAACATCATTAAACTGAAGAAATTTAGACCCCTGCTCTTCCATCAAACCAAAAGCCAATAAATTAAATTCTGATGATTGGTGAACTAAGAACTCTGGTAATGATTCAAAAACTTCAATCTCCTCTTGAACTTGAGAAAAAACTAGAAACTCATTAGCTTTCTGATATACATAATTAAAGTTATTTTTAACAATATCTAACTGCTGTTGGTTTCGACTGATTGAATCAGACAACCCCATAAAATATAAGATTAAAATAAATATTGGCAATAAAATAAATACTGTCTTCAAAAGCTTCTGCTCTCTGTCTTGAAGAGATTGCCAATAATTATTTAATTTAACTTGGAGCACGATTTATTACCAATTGGCCAAACAGTGCGTCTTCTTTGTTAATTAACTTAGAAGAATTAATTATCAAGGGTTCATTTTTTAGCAATTCTTGAAATAATTTCATCTTATATAAAGGCAAATTTTCGATAGAAAGAGTAATAGAGTTTTGCAAAAAATTTATATTGACTAACTTAACAGATTCATCGCTTAATCTTTCAATATATTTTATAGCCTCAATGTTTTGTTGCGAGAGATTGTTAGACGCAGGGATGTTTCTAGTTAAATTATCAATTTGAGCCTTTGGATTAACTAACTGATTAAAATTTGGATTTAACTGTTTAAAAATTTTCTCAGTCTGCTTTTCATAAGTGCTGATTGAGGAATCTAAAATAAAATTAATAACTGGGGGTATAAAAAAAATGATTGCGAGAGTAGCAGCAATAAAAGATTTTTCTAACTTGGTAAAATTTAGTTTTTTTAAGAAAAAATTTATTGAGAAATTTCTTTCAAAAATATTTCCACTTGAAGATATGGAGCGCTCAAAAAAATCATGGCGTAATTTAGACAAAGGAAGAGTTTTAGAATCCTCGTTCAAGCCTGAGGGCGATATAAGATCTTTATCCTCAACAAGAACCTCAAAAGATACCGCATCAATTCCGTCTACTTTTAAAGCTTCAATGAAAGAATCTAAAAATTGGATATTTCCACTAAAACCATCGCCATCTTCAGTAGCAGCAATGAAATCTGCATCATTAATATAAAAAACATTTTTATTTGATGGAAGTAAAAAATGCTCGGGGTATAGATAAACATCGCTGTCAATAATATTTAGACTTTCAATCAAGCTCTCATACTTATCCAGATCCATCCACGCTCCAAGCTCTAAATCTTGAAAATAAAAAAATCTTAGCTTGGAAATATCAGTTATAAGCAAATCTTCTATCTCACTAAAAAAGACCGCTTTTAAAAAATCTCCTTTTAGGTTTGATGAATTTTCAAAACGCTTAAAGCCAAATACAGATGATGGCAAAAAAATAATAAGCCTAGATGATGCGGGTTGAGTATTAGCTAATTCAGAAATTTTTAGATTATCCTGTTTCTCAATTTCAAGGCCATTTTGCGAATAAACAATGCATTCTTTAAGATCGGGAGATACAAAGTGAATGAAAGAATTTGTCATTAAGCTTAAAATTTGAAATTTCTATTAAATACTTTTGCTGAATTGGAAATGTCCAATATTACAAGACTTTCTAGCTCAGAAGAAAAATTTTTATCAATAATTTTACTTTTAACAGTAAATATTTTTGAGTTAGTGGCAAGGATGCCCCTAGGCATTTCCTGAAATACACTGAACTTACCGATAAACTTCTCAATCCCATCATATCCATTTTCAGGAATATTGAGAATTTGACTTTCAATCAATTCAAGATTTTTCTCATCAAAGAAAGATGCAACTAAATTTATTTGATTCGAATTCAAGGTATTTATATTCATTAATTGAGTGGTGGTTCCAGGAAAGACGCATAAGTTTTTAGACAAATCATAAAAATTTAATTTTTCCATAATTGGAAAATTAGTAATCTCTGATAAATGAACTAATAATCTTTTAGGGGTAAATTGATTTATTGGCGATAGTGGTCCAATGTAAAAATAGTTTTCAGCACCAAAGTTTAATGGCTGGTTATCAAGATCAACCCAATCTATAAGTTGATCTATGAATGATTCTGCATCCAGGGAGTCTACGCCTTCAAGAATTAACAGCCTTTCCAACCATTGTCGATTATGCTTGTTAATATCAAGGCTTTCTCCATTTTTCTTAAAAATCCCATTTAAATTAAAACAATTAGAAGCATCTTGAAAATCTACCTGAATGGTACCGAGATCATTGGAGTAAAAGTAACTTCGACTCAAAAGAGGATCCTTGCGAGTAAGTTTTTCTTGAAAATATATAATTTCTTTTCTCAGAGATTGGATGGCTTGTTTCTCAGTAGTTAAAAGGAGTTGCTGGCTATGATGTTTAAATTCTAAATAAGACTCTCTTTGCAAGGAAATAAAAAATTTTTTACTAATTTGAATACTGATAATTGACATAATCATCACTATAAACAGTGTTGAAATAAGTACTACGCCAGGTTTATTCATAAACTGTATCAATACTCGGTTTGATAACCCAAATGAATTTTTCATTTTGATTGTTGATGATAGAAACTTTTACTAAATGTGGTATTTGTCTTTGAGTTATTGGGCCTATTGGCCATATAAAATACCATCTATTTTTGTCAGCAAATTCTAATTTGAAATCTTTAATATTTTTAAATAGTTCTGTTTCAAGGTACTCATTGGTATTTGATGGGGAGGCTGCATAATATTGTCGTCGCAGAAAAGACTCATCTTGCAAAAGATATTGAACTCTGACCAAGGATTTAAGATTGAGGTCTTTAGTTAAGGTCTTTGTTGTAAAAGTGAAGCTAGAGGAATTTGCTCCCCCTATAAATGTTGCGTTCTTTAAGCCTCCTCTAAAATCAGTCATGGGAACATTAACAGCATGAATTAAATCTTGATCTAAAGTATTGCTTAATAAATTGAATTTATAGGTATCTTGAGATTTTCTAGACACAAAATCTTTCGATTCAATCGAGGATTTTAAAAAATTTGATGTGATTAGAGTCACTATGCTTAATATTACTAAAGATATCAAAACCTCTATTAAGGTGAAACCTCCTTTAAAATATTTATTTGTTTTCAATTGGAGCCCTTAATTCATAAAGTGCAAATTTCTTATCTTTCCCAACACGAATAATGATTTCATTAATTTCATCTGGGCCAGGCTTTATGGTTTGAGACCAAAAATAGGTTTTGCCACCGAAATCTATTTGACCATCTATCTCATTTCTATCCTTCATCGGCTCAAGAGTTTGAACTAGGGCCAGTCTATTATTGGCAATTTGTCTCGCGTAAGCTCTATCCTCTAAATCAAAAGTAGATATTGTTGTTGATGAAATAAACTGGAAGATCGTAGTTACCGCAAAACCAAGAATTAGCAAGGCAACTCCAACCTCTAAAAGGCTGAAGCCATGCCGAAAAGGTAGAGTTTTTTTCTTAATCAATTACCTGTCCAAAAGTATCTACTCTGAGAGTTAATTTGAAATCAGATTCATTTATTTGAATTGTGCCGCCTGAAGACTGACCAGATGGGTAAAAGATCAAAAATGGGGCTTTCCTGTCGTCAGAGAAAGTAAAAGAATTGCCTTGAGAGTCCTTAAAGATAGTGCTGCTGTTAATGACTGGATAATATGAAAACTCCTCATCTTTTATCTTCCACTGATTATTTTTTAAATAGCCAACAGATTGAGTATTATTTGAAATAAACCATGCGATTATTTTTTTTGTTAAAGCGCTCTCCTCTGATAAAAAATGAATAAATTCTCTGTAAGATGCGGTTTCATCTGACTCGTATTGATCAAGAAAAGAGGTATTTGTAACAACAATAGTTGAAGTGATTCCAATTAAAATTAATACAATTAAAAGCTCTAGCAAAGTAAAGCCGGGGGTATAATTTAATTTTTTGAAATCCAATTTCCTATATCAGCATCGTCTCCAAAACCGCCCTCCAAACCGTCTGCACCAAGACTATAAATATCATACTTTTTAGATTTTTCACCTGGCTGTATATATAAATACTCTCTTCCCCAAGGATCCAATGGGGTAGAATTGATATATCCACTTTCAGGATAAAGGTATGGTCTTTTTAGTTCTTTGTGAGGAGTTACTAAAGCCTGCAAACCCTGATCTGTAGATGGATAAGATAGTTCATTAAACTTATACAACTCCAAAGCTTTCTCGATCTGAGACATGTCTGCTCTCATTTTTTCAAGATTGGCTCTTTGTAAAAATGGTGAGACATTTACCGCAACTACGGTTGCTAAAATACCCAAAATAACAATTACTGCCATAAGCTCAATTAATGTAAATCCCGGTTCATTTTTTTTCATACTTATCCTAATGCAATGGTGTTCATCTGCATGATGGGTAATAAAATTGCTAAAACAATTAACAAAATCATGCCGCCACCAAAAATTATAACCAATGGTTCAAGCAAAGATAAGACAGTAGATCTTTTGCTCTCTATCTCACCCTTCATATATTGCGCTACCTTTTCAAACATAAAAGTTAAATTTCCAGATATGTAACCACTAGATAAAAGTTGCAAGAACAATGAGGGAAAAATATTTGCTGTCTTTAGTGATTGAATAAAATCTTTACCTTCAACCAATTCATATCTTGCTTCTTCTATCGATTGGGCAATAAATCTGTTGCTAATAACTATCTGAGCCTGCTGCATTGCAACATCTAAATTTAGACCTGATTTCATCATTAGATGCATAACTCTTGAAAAACGTTCCACTTCTGCATTTAAGATAAATGTTCCAAGCAATGGAAGTTTTAAAAATCTTTTATGAATAAAGATTCTTGTTTGATTGTTTTGTATGAGATGCTTGTAATAAAAGTAACAACCTGAAATTAGCAAAATAGTAGTTAAAAAAATTATTCCTGAATAATTTGATACACCCATTAAGGCCGCTGTTAAAGCTGGCAATTCAGCTTCTGCTCTAATAAATTGGTCAACAACTTGTGGCATAACAAATGTTAAAAGAGCAAAAACCACTCCTATAGAAAAAATCATTAACACCGCGGGATATGCTAAAGCAGAAATAACTTGCTGTCTGACTTGCGCAGATTCCTCAAGGTAATCAGCAAGATTACTAAATGCTATATGGAGATTGCCTGCGGCATCTCCTGCAGCAACAAGAGATCTATAAGTATCGTTAAAAATTGATGCATGCGAAGACATAGCCTCAGAAATTCTAGACCCTTGAAGAATTTCGTCTCTTACCGAAAGAAGGGCCGTAGATAGTGATTTATCATCAACTTCCAGAGCAATAGATTGCAAAGTTTCATCAATGGATATACCAGAATCAAGGAGTGCTGCGATTTGCCTAGTTGCAAATAGTAATTGTTTGCTAGAAACCCTAACTTTTAAAAGGTTTTTTCTTTTAGTTGCACCCAACGATAGAGGTATTAAGTTTGATGCTTTGATTTGTTGCCTTGCAGCACGTTCTGATTCAGAGCTTAAAATCCCATTGACTTTTTTTCCAGATTCATTGATTGCAATGTATTTATAAGTTGGCATCTTGATGGTTTTGAACTCTTAAAAGTTCTTCATATGAAGTTAAACCGTCACGTAAAAGTTGTGACGAGGACGAGTCTAAAGATAGGTTTTCTTTAAAAGCCGATTCAGTTAACTTTGCCTCTGAGGCTTCATCATGAATCAAAGCTTTTAATTCATCAGAGATATTAATGCATTCGGCAAGAGCTATCCTACCTTTAAAGCCAGTGTAATTGCAGTTTGCACATCCAACGGCTTGATAAATGTTATCGTTTTTATTAAGTTGAAATTCCTTTTGTATTGAGGCTGAAGGCTTAACAGCGGTTTTGCAATCTTCGCATAATCTTCGAACAAGTCTTTGGGCAATAACTACTCGTAAACTAGATGATAAAAGATATGACTCAATACCCATGTCCCTCAGTCTAGCAATGGCTCCTATAGCACTGTTGGTATGAATAGTGGAGAGAACTAAATGCCCTGTTAAACTTGCTTGAATAGCAATTTTAGCAGTTTCAATATCTCTAATTTCTCCAACCATTACTATATCGGGATCTTGACGCAGAATTGATCTAAGGCCTGAAGCAAAATCATATCCAGCTTTGTTATTAACTTGAGTTTGACCGATTCCTGGCAAAGTGTACTCAATAGGGTCCTCAACGGTAAGGATATTTTGAGAGGTATCACTTATATGTCGAAGGCCTGAATACAATGTTGTAGTTTTTCCAGAGCCAGTTGGGCCAGTAACCAAGATAATACCTTCTGAAAATTGCAAAGCATTTTTATATGTTCTTAAAATAGAATCTGGCAAACCTAAATCACCAATATTGATTTGCGCTGCCTGTTTATCCAACAATCTTAAAACAACTCTTTCGCCATAGGATGA
>TARA_B110000003_G_scaffold109918_1_pt1 | contig 10982 bp, 9 predicted proteins | sample TARA_B110000003 | Tara Oceans TARA_B110000003 (sample SAMEA4396424) | marine metagenome | biome: Westerlies Biome; feature: [SRF] surface water layer (ENVO:00010504); material: water (ENVO:00002006), including particulate matter (ENVO:01000060) such as... | depth 5 m
AGCAGTGCGGCGGAGACCGTGGACCAACGCATGCTCTTTGTCAGCCAAGGAGCCAAGCGCGATTTGCTCGTGGACATGTTGCAGCGGCCCGAGGTCGAAACAGCCTTGGTTTTTACTCGCACGAAATACGGCGCCGACAAGGTGGTAAAATACCTGAAGAAGAACGGTCTCCGCGGAGAAGCCATCCATGGCAACAAAAGCCAACCGCAAAGAGACCGGGCCATGAATGCCTTCCGCAAAGGGAAAATCCAAGTGCTCGTGGCCACCGACATCGCGGCCCGTGGCATCGATGTCAAAGGCGTAAGCCATGTCATCAACTTTGAAATCCCCAACATCAGCGAAACATACGTGCACCGCATCGGCCGCACGGGAAGGGCAGGACAAGAAGGAATTGCCTATTCCATGGTGAACGAAGGCGATGAACGAAAGCACATGGAGAACATCTTGCGGTTGGTACGACGAAACATTCCATTGGAAACCGACCATCAATGGCATTTGGACTTGCCCGAGCTGGAGTACGACGCTCGAACCCCAAGCGCCAATGGCCAAGGTGGTTCATCTCGAAAAGGAAACAAGGGCCATCACCGCGGCAACAGCAGAGGGCGATCAGGAAGGCCTCAAGGCTCCAGCTCCGGCTCCGGCTCCAACTCCAACCAAGGCGGAGGGTCCTCCCGTCGACCCAAAAGGAATTGGAACAAGCGCTCCAAATTCAAGGGCGGGTCAGACACTTGATTTGATTGGCCAAAAATCTGGCCGTGGTGGGGGTCTCCGAATGGGACCCCCTCCCTCATCGGAAGTCATGGACGGTGTTTTTCGATGGGAACATCACTCGTAGCGCGGTTGATTCCACACCTTGATCTCGTCGTTCATCGACACCCCTGACAACACTTCTGTCCGCATCCCATCGCTCAATCCAAGTTCAACCCGCCGCTTTTCATAGGTGTCAGAGGACACCAAGACCTCCACGTAAGCTCCGCCTTCATCGTACTGCAAGAGTCGTTCGTTCAACACCAGCACGTCCTTTCGCTCGTCCAGCACCACTTGAGCCGTGGCTGAATAGCCAGCCCGAAGAAACTGGTGGTCTTTCAACATCACCGCAGCCTTGACCTCAAATTGAATGGCACCTCCTTCCGCGATACCCTTGGGAGCGATGTGCTCGAGTATCGCAGGGATTTGACTCCCTTCGATGGCGCCAATGGTCAAACGCAAAGCCATGCCTTCGTGAAGCTTCTCAACCTCACTTTCGTCGACTTTCCCTGCGAACTGCAAATCAGACATGTCAGCCACGGTGGCCATGGTGGTGCCTTCGTTGAAATTGTTCGCCTCGATCACGCTGTTGCCTTTTTTCACGGGAACCTCAAGCACCATGCCTGACACGGTGGACCGAACGGAGGTGTTGGATGCATTGTCTCCCCCCCTTGCCGTGACCCCCTCCTGGACGATGCGAAGGTTGTCCTCTGCAGAAAACAGCTCTTCTCTCGCTTGCTTGAGGGCCAAACCTGTGCGCTGAGCCTCCGTGGGGGCCAACACACCACGCTTCAACAAATCTGCATTTCTGTTGTGGTTGGTTTCTGCATCCTCAAGTGTGATTTGTGCCCGGGCAAGGCGGGATTCTGCATTGCTCCATGCCGCTACATCTGGGACGAGCATCACTTCTGCAAGCACGTCCCCCTCCTCGACAACATCTCCAGGTTCCACCATCACCTCTCGAACGATGCCCGACACTTGAGGCTTGATCAAAATCTCTTGGCGGGGCTGCACGCTTCCTGATGCCATGGTTTGGACCACAACATCACCTATAAATGCTTGATCGGTGGCGAAAGTCGCCTCTGCCTCCATTTCTTGGTCACGCAGTTGCTTCAGGGTATACAACGTCCCTACCAAGACCATCAGCACCCCTCCCAACAACACCATCAATTTTCCGTTCTTCATCGCTTCAATTTTAAGTCGTTGTTCATCGAGGTCAGGCCCGCAAAGCTTCTACAGGCTGGATACGCAGTGCCCTCGTCGCAGGCAAAATACCTGCAAATACACCAAGAACCGTCATGGTGAGCAAAGCTGTCCAGAGCACAGAACTGGTGACATGGGGATGCCTGAATATGCCATTGCCTTCCTCCATCACCAAATATCCATCCAAGGCGTCGAGCGCAGCCACGCCCAAGATGGCGCCAACCAAACCTGAAAGCGCTGTCAACGCCAATGTTTCTGCCATGATTTGAACCACAATGATGCGGGGCGTGGCGCCCAAGGCCCTGCGCACGCCCAACTCAATCGTACGCTCTTTGATGGTGATCAGCATGATGTTCATGATGCCAATAACACCAGCCAAAAGGGCAAGCCCCCCAAAAACAAAGGACACCCATCGAAAGGCCCCAAAGACCGTCTCCATTTCCTCGTGTTCCTCCGCCATGCTCCAGTGTCCAAAGGCCCGACTGTCCATGGGGTGGATCCCTTTTTGGGCCTTCAAAAGCCTCAGAACCTCTGCCATGGCAGAGTCCCCGTGTACATCCTCTCTGATCAACAAGCTGAGCCACCCCACTTCGCCTCCCCGGTGGAAGGCATGGTTGAATGTGGTGAAAGGCACAAACAAATTGTTCTCACTCTCCTCCGCGTCTTCCCCCGATTGTTGGCTTCGGTAAATCCCCACCACCGTGAAATTCACTCCCGACACCTGAATCGTTTGGCCCAAGACTTCCTCGTTTTTGTCAAAGAGCAATTGTCGTACACGCTTTCCTATGACCGCCACCTTTCTGCGATCTTCAAGATCCTTCTGATTGACGTAACGTCCCTGCATGATAACGATGGGGTCAATGTCTTTGTACGCAGGGACATCTCCATAGACGCCGCACGCGGCGGTCTTCATCCCGTGGGATACATTGTTTCCGCCTTTCCAGCCACCCAGTTGATTCCTTGGCGCCACCGCCTTCAGGGTGGTTGCATGTTCTTCCAAATGGGCTACATCTGCAGCTTGAAGTCGAAAGTACCTGCCTTTGGGGTATCCTTTGAAGGGCATGCTCGTTTGATTCGCCCACAAAAAGGCGCTGTTCTTGACACGGCTTCCCAAATCAGCCCTTACCCCTTCCTCCAAACCATTCGACGCGCCCACGGTGATCAGGATCATGAACATGCCCCATCCCACGCCCAATGAACTCATCAGCGTGCGGAATGGATTCCGCAGCATCACCTGCGCCAACTCCAACCATGGATCTCTTTCCCACCACCTCATTCGTCCCGAAGTGCTTCAACAGGCCGAATGGACAATGCGCGCAGGGCTGGTCCAAGGCCGCTGGCCAAGCCGACCAGCACCAAGATCAAAAGGGCCCAAAGCGCGATGCGCACATCCACTTGTGGATTTTGGAAATACTCATGCTCAGCCATGGGGGCCACTCCCTTCAAGACGGCCACTGCCAGAACAAGCCCCAAGCACCCACTCCAAGTCATCAAAACGGCTGACTCCATCACCACCAATCCCACGATGCTGCCATTCGAGGCACCAAGCGCCCGCCGCACACCTATCTCCTTGGTGCGTTCCTTGACCCCAATGGCCAATATGTTGGCGACCCCTACCGCTCCTGCAAGCAAGGTCATCAGACCAACACCCCAAATGAACCAACGAATGCCTTCAAAAATGGACGCATAGATGGCGTACTCCTCATTGTTGTTGTCGACCTCTACCCCTCTCGGGTCATCTGGATGCACGCCCTTGACATCTTTCAACCAAGACAACATGTTGGCACTTTGCACCACCGTTTCTTCTGTGGTCAATACCCCTGTCCCCAAAATGATTTGCTCCATGCTGTCGTCGCTTCGAAAGAGCGACTGCGCTGTGGTGAAAGGGATGTAGACCACACGGTTTTCCCATCTTGAACCTGGATCTTCAAACGTGCCCACTACTTGAAAAAGCACGCCATTCAGTCGAATGAAAGCGCCAACTGCATCCCTGTTCTGGAACAATTCTTGCACGATGTTGGGGCCAACCACAGCCACTTTTTTGGCGCCATCCACATCGCCCGTATGCAGAAATCTTCCAGAAAGCAGAGTCGAACGCTCGAGCTCCAAATGGTCGGGATCCACACCGCGAAGCCGAAAGCTTCCTGTCTCCGTCTTCCCATTCTTTGCATCATAAATGATCTCCACCCCCCACATCCGAATCCGTCTTGAAAAGGCAGGGACGGTATCGGCTTTGGCAAACAACCCTGGGACATCCCGGTTGTTGAGCTTGATGCGGCGGTTGCTTTGGTGTCCTCTGTAAGGCAATTGCGTCCTGCCCGTGTTGACCCAAATGCTGTTCACCGCATCATCTGAAAATTGCTGTTCCACACCATTCTTTAGACCAAAGCCAAGCCCCTGCATCACGACAAGGATGAACATGCCAAGCGCCACACTCAAACCTGTGAGCGCGGCACGCAAAGGATGGGACATCAAGTTGTGGGCCACTTCGAGCCAAGCATCCTTATCCCACATGGCCCCCAATTTCAACCCTGCCATCAGTCAATCGAATGGTGCGTTTGCACCCCTCGGCAATGTCGTGTTCATGCGTCACCACCACCACGGTCATGCCGTCCGCATTCAACTCTTGCAACAAGGACATGACCTCCTGAGAGGTCACGCTGTCCAAAGCACCAGTCGGCTCGTCGGCCAAAATCACCTTGGGGTTGCCCGCCAAGGATCGAGCGATGGCCACGCGCTGCTTTTGACCTCCGCTCATTTGAGAGGGCAAGTGATCGGCCCACTCCAAGAGTCCCACACGCTCCAAAAGCGCATGGGCACGAAGCATTCGTTCTTTGCGCGGCACCTTTTGATAGTAAAGGGGCAATGCGATGTTCTCCGCAGCTGTTTTGAAACCAATCAAATTGAAACTCTGAAAGACAAACCCCAACATTTCCAGCCGGGTTTCAGCAGCACGACGCTCTGTCAGTTTGGACATTTCCTGCCCCCCAAGGTGGTAAGAGCCCTGGTCGTAACTGTCCAAAAGCCCAAGAACATTCAACAAAGTGGACTTTCCTGATCCCGATGAGCCCATGATGGCGACGAGATCCCCTTGTGACACTTCCAAATCCACACCCTTGAGCACTTGCAGTGTATGGCTCCCTGTTTGAAAAGATTTGGTGATGCCTTGGAGGTGAATCATGAACTTCAAAGATACAGGCCCATCCTCCCTCGAAACGAGGCAAGATGTACCTTTCGAAAAATGCTTGTCATGGATGCCCTGAATGCTTTGTCACCTCTCCCTCCATCGCTCTCGAATGCATACGATCCTGAGGAATTCAGAAGCTTTGGACACAAGATGGTGGACATGCTTGCCGACCATTTGGCCCACAGCCAAAACCGTGGTGCAAAAAGCAGTTTTCCAGGTCACTCACCTGCCGAGGAAATGGCCTTTTGGAAAGCCACCATTCATGGGGACGGTGCCTCGGAGCAAGGGGCGGTGTTGGAGGCCATGCTGAAGCGTTCCAACCAATTGCACGACCCCCGCTACATGGGCCATCAAGTCGCTGTGCCTTTTCCCCGCGAAGCTTGGGTTGGGGCCATGACCGACTTGATGAACAATGGACAGGCCATCTACGAAATGGGGCCAAGCAACGCCGCACTTGAGGAGCTTTTGATGCAAGAAATCGGCCAAATGTTGGGTCTTCCGGACGGTTGCGGAGGCATTCTATGTCATGGAGGAACCTTGGGGAACTTGGTCGCACTGCTCGCCGCCCAGCGCCACGCATTCCTTAAAAAGGGAGGAGACTCATGGACCGAAGGTGTCGAGCCCGGCTCAGTGGCCATTCTCGTATCGGAGCAAGCCCATTATTGCATTGACCGCGCGGTCCGCATTTTGGGCTGGGGTGCGGAGGCGATCGTTCTTGTCGGCACCGACAACCACCACCGCATGGACCTTGACGACCTTGAGAAAAAAGGCCGCGACATCCAGTCCCAAGGGAAATCCATTTTGGCCCTTGTCGGGAGCGCTTGCACCACAAGCACGGGGGCCTTCGACCCCCTCCAAGGCATGGCCCAATGGGCCAAAGCGAATGATGTTTGGTTCCATGTAGATGGCGCTCACGGGGCGCCTGCGGCATTCAGCGCCAAACACCGCCACCTCGTCCAAGGCATGGAATGCGCACAGAGTGTGGTCATGGACTTTCACAAATTGTGTGGCTTGCCAGCGCTCTGCACAGGGGTATTCTACCGCGAACAAGGCCTAAGTTTTCTCCCCTTCCTGCAAGAAGCAGAATACCTGTGGTCAGACGCCTCTCAACAGGACTGGTGGGACACCGGAAAGCGGACCTTGGAATGCACCAAGCGCATGTTGAGTACACGGCTCATGTCTCTGCGGTCAGAGGCAGGATTTGACATTTGGGGGAAGCTGGTGGACAGGCTCTGGGAGATTGCCAGTTGTTTCGCTGCTGAAATCCAACAGCGGGACGGATGGGAATTGGCCATGACACCTCAAGCGAACATCGTGTGCTTCCGCCCCAATGCCTTTCAAAAGATGACCGCAAATGAAATCCAAGCCCACCGTTCGACTTATCTGCGGACTGGATCTGGCTATGTCGTCTCCACAAGTGTCCATGGAGAACGTTGGCTGCGCTGCGCCTTCATGAACCCCTTGACAGAGGCCCAGGATTGTCGCGAAATGTTGGAGGAGTGGGAAGCCATTTTGGCAGCAGACTGAGTCCCAAAAATTTATGCCCTGCCTTCCGTCGGCTTTCCGCAGGGATGTTCGACCTTTGCGCCCGCAAAACCATCCCTCATGAGCGGCATTCGCAACGTGGCCATCATCGCCCACGTCGACCACGGCAAAACGACCTTGGTGGACAAAATCATTCACCAGTGCAATGTGGTCGACGACCGCAGAGACACAGGAGAACTCATTCTGGACAACAACGATCTGGAACGAGAGCGGGGCATCACAATTTTGGCCAAAAATGTCAGTGCCAACTGGAAGGGCGTCAAAATCAACTTGATCGACACCCCTGGCCACGCGGACTTCGGAGGAGAAGTGGAGCGGGTCTTGAAAATGGCGGACGCGGTGCTTTTGCTGGTGGATGCCTTTGAAGGTCCCATGCCACAAACCCGATTCGTCCTTGGCAAAGCCATCGAATTGGGTCTCAAACCGATTGTGGTGGTCAACAAAGTGGACAAAGAAAATTGCACCCCTGACTTGGTGCAGGAACAAGTCTTTGACTTGATGTTCAACCTCGATGCGGAGGAGGAGCAGCTGGACTTCCCAACCGTCTATGGATCCGCCAAGCACGGATGGATGGCCGAAGACTGGAACGAGCCCACGAATGACGTCTCGTACTTGTTGGATGTCATTTTGGAGCACGTGCCAGAGGCGCCGTATGTGGAGGGCACGCCTCAACTCCAAATCACGTCCCTGGATTACAGCAAATACACTGGCCGAATTGCCATCGGAAGACTCTACCGTGGAGACCTGCATGCCAACCAAGATTACATGTTGTGCACAGTCGATGGCAACAAAAAGGTCAGGGCCAAAGAACTGTATGTATTCTCAGGACTTGGCAAGGAAAAAGTCGACCACGTTCGCAGCGGTGACCTCTGTGCCGTCACGGGAATGGATGGCTTTGAGATTGGCGACACCATTGCAGACTTGGAACACCCGGATGCCATAGAACGCATTGCCGTAGATGAACCTACAATGAGTCTCCTTTTCACCATCAACACCTCCCCTTTCTTGGGCAAAGACGGAGACTTCTTGACCAGCCGCCACATCCGTGAGCGCCTAGACGCAGAACTTCAAAAAAACCTGGCCCTCAGGGTGGAAGCAACCGATAGCGAGGACAAGTGGAACGTCTACGGACGAGGAATTTTGCACTTGAGTGTTTTGATTGAAACGATGCGACGCGAAGGCTACGAAATGCAAATCGGCAAGCCACAGGTCTTGTTCAAGGAGGTGGAAGGCGCGAAGCACGAACCATTTGAGCAGCTCGTCATCGATGTCCCTGAGGGAAATGCAGGAAAGGCAACTGAATTGGTCATGATGCGCAAAGGCATGCTGCTGGTGATGGAGGCCAAGGGCGATTTGCAGCACATGGAATTCCGGATCCCCTCACGCGGACTGATCGGGTTGCGGAACCAAATTTTGACGGCCACGGCCGGAGAGGCCGTCATGACCCACCGCTTTGATGGCTATGAGCCCTTTGCCGGGGACTTGGCCACGCGCAACACCGGATCCCTCGTGAGCATGGAAACCGGGCAGGCACGTGCCTACGAAATTGACCGGCTGCAAGACCGCGGAATTTTCTTCATCGATCCAGGAGAAGACATCTACATGGGTCAAGTCGTGGGCGAATCCGTCCGTGACACCGACATGGAACTCAATTTGATCAAAGGCAAAAAATTGACCAACATGCGCGCCTCGGGCTCCGACAAGGGATTGAGGATTGCTCCGGCCAAGAAGATGTCGTTGGAGGAGTTGATGGAGTTCATCAACGACGACGAATACCTCGAAGTGACGCCCAAATCTCTTCGCATCAGAAAGATCCCCAAGCCCAAGTCTCCGTTTGGGTGAGTTGTGAAGAACTCTGTTTGCATCCTGTACCACAGCCTCTGCCCTCCTCGAAGCCCTTGGCTAAATTTGGGCTATGCAAATTCCTGCCATTCGCTTTAGACGAGACAACACAGACTTCACCAAGACCCTAAGACAAAGGGTGGATGAGTACTTCAAAGAGAAGAACTTGAGCCGCAAAGGTGACTGGAGACTTCATGTCAAATCTTCCACGATGATCGCCCTTTACTTCGTTCCATGGGCCCTGATCACATGGGGATTCGCAGGGCAAGGCTGGGGGTTCTGGGCTGCTGAATTCATCATGGGTTTGGGATTGGCTGGCATTGGAATGAACGTCATGCACGACGCCAATCACGACGCCTACAGCAACAACAAAAAGGTGAACCTTTGGGTGGGGCGCACACTCGATTTGGTCGGGGGCAATGCTACCATTTGGAAGATCCAACACAATGTGTTGCACCACACCTTCACCAACGTGGACGGGCTCGACGAAGACATTGACATGCATCCTTTCATGCGGTTCAGCCCGCTGAAACCTCGGTTCTGGTGGCACAAATTCCAGCACATTTACTCTTGGGGATTTTACTCTCTGATGACTATTTTTTGGATGATCGCAAAGGATTGGATGCAGCTCCGTCGTTACCACAAAAAAGACTTGATTCGCCCAGCAGGCACCTCTGTGAAAGAGCTTTCGCTCTCCCTTATCCTGACCAAAACTGTGTATTTCGGGTACGTCATTGCTCTGCCCATGTGGCTCAGTGGCGCAGCGTGGTACCAGGTCATCGGAGGGTGGGGGTTGATGCAACTTGTGGCTGGCTTCATTTTGGCCATCATCTTCCAACCTGCCCACGTGATGGAGGAGCACGATTACCAGCCCGCCCAAAAGGGAGAAACCCTTGACATCGATTCTTGGACCCACCAATTGAGGACCACCTCCAACTTTGGTACAGGTAGCAAGGCGTTGACATGGCTCTGTGGAGGTCTCAATCATCAGATTGAGCACCACCTCTTTCCTCAAGTCAGTCACATCCACTTCAGCAAATTGGCGCCCATCGTCAAGAAGACCGCTGAAGAATTTGGCATCCCTTACCGGTCGTCCGCGACATACTGGCAGGCCATCGAGCGGCACACACGCATGCTCAAGGCGTTGGGGAATTCCCCACAAATGGCGGCTTGATACGAGAAAACTTGGCGATCGAGGTTTGGCTTTTGACGGAACACCAATATGCGAGTCGCTCCCCTGAACAGAAGGACTTGCCTCCCTACATGCAGCATGTGCTCGTAGAAGATGCTTTTGTCCTAAAGGCTTTGGAATTGAAGGGGGTCAAGGCCCGGAAAGTGGATTGGGCAGATGCCCAATTGGATTGGGGACATCCAGATGCTCTTCTCTTTCGCACCACATGGGACTGTTTCGAACGTTGGCCGGAATTTTCACGCTGGCTCGAAGCTGCCTCGCTGGAGTCGACCCTTCTCAACGATGCCACGATTGTCCGATGGAATCTTAACAAAAAATACTTGTTGGACCTCGAGAGCTTTGGGCTTCGGATTGTGCCCACTGCAGTTTGGGAAGAAGGCGAATCCGTGGCGCTGTCCCAAGTGATGTCAGATCACGGCTGGGACGATGTGGTCATCAAGCCTCTGGTGTCTGGAGCCGCCATGGACACCCACAGAGTGCATGGAAACGTGGATCTTCTCACTGTATCGCCGACTGACCCCAAAGGACGAAGCGCCCAAGAGCTTTGGATGCATTTGTTGAGACGTCAAGGCATGATGGTGCAGCCCTTTTTGCCATCCGTAGCCCAGCACGGTGAAATCTCCGCCATTTGGATCCATGGCCAAGTCACACATGCTGTGCACAAACGCGCCAAAGACGGAGACTTCAGGGTACAAGATGACCACGGAGGCACCGTACATCGTCATGATCTTCAAAAGGATGAAATGGCCTTTGCCATCCGCACCATGGACGTTTGCCAAGAATGGCTTCAATCCCATGACATGCCGCCACCACTCTATGCACGAATCGACATGGTGATGGACCTTGATGGAGAATGGGCACTCTCCGAATTGGAAATGGTGGAACCAGAGCTTTGGTTCCGCTTTCACCCTGAAGCTGCGGATGAGTTGGCCGCAGGTGCGGTCCATATGCTTTCCCAGCAAATTCCAGGGCAGGACAGAACAATTACAGGGGCCTGACATATTGATAAGACATGGACATCGCCTATGCAACATGTTACGTGCTCGATGTTCCCGAAGGACATCGATTTCCCATGAGGAAATACGCTCTGTTGCGAGAACAGCTCTTGCACGAAGGCATTGCACTTGCCGAACATTTCTTCGAACCTGAAGCCATGGCGGAAGCCACCTTGTTGCTGGCGCATGACGCCGAGTATTGGCACCGCACACAAAAGGGCGAATGGACGCGGAAGGAAGAACGAAGAAGTGGATTTCCTTGGTCCCGTGA
>TARA_B110000003_G_scaffold149316_1_pt1 | contig 10980 bp, 8 predicted proteins | sample TARA_B110000003 | Tara Oceans TARA_B110000003 (sample SAMEA4396424) | marine metagenome | biome: Westerlies Biome; feature: [SRF] surface water layer (ENVO:00010504); material: water (ENVO:00002006), including particulate matter (ENVO:01000060) such as... | depth 5 m
AAAATAGAAACACCTCAAAAAACAGAAACACCTCAAAAAACAGAAACGCCTCAAAAAACAGAAACACCTCAAAAAATAGAAACATCTCAAAAAATAGAAAAAACAGAAAAAACAGAAAAAATAGAAAAAACAGAAAAAACAGAAACAAGAAAAAAACAAGATACAAAAATCCATCCAATAGAATTTATTTTAAATAAATGTAATATGTTGAATATAGATATTACAAAACAAATTATTAAAGACAAATTTAAGTTATTTATAAGTGAACAAAAAACAACAAAAATTTTTGGTCAAAAAAAAACAAGTGAAATGCTTAATGGTATTTTGAATAATAAATGGAATATATCTTTAGTAACATTATTATCATTTATATTTGATACAAAATTTATTTATCTAAAAAAAGAAGTTTTATTTAATAAAAGTTTAGAAAATTATGCTATTATTAATCTATAATAGGTTTATAATATGGATATAAATATAATCTATTTAATTTTAACATATTTTCAGCAATCATTTTACATTTTTTTTCCTTTGTTATTTTTTTCTTAGTATTTAAAATTTCTATATTATATTGTTCTAATATAATATTTTGTTCTGGTGTTAATAATGATTCGCATACAATTCCTGTTTTTTTACCAAATGATTTTCCTGTAGATAATATCTTGAAAGTATTAGAATAATTTGATTTATTTTTTTTTGGTAAAATTAAACCAATACTAATTTTCTCTTTTTGCATATCAGGCATTTCAATTTTTTTTCTTTTTTGAATTATATATAAATAGTCTTTATCTAAATTTGATAAAGATTTGAAATTACTTGTTTCATAATTATATAAATTTATATCTAAATCATCACTAAAAATATTAAAGAATCCTATATATTTTGTATCATCGGAATATTTTTTACTAAATTCATTTTTATGTATTAATGCACCTTCTTCAAAAAAACACTGTGAAATATATTTATCAGTATCATTCAATTTATTATATGGTGTTTTTATTATATATTTAACAAAATTTTCATATAAGTCTGAATCGAATGACAAATAAATCATAACAATATTCATATGTTTTTCAGTATCTTCAAATTTTATAGTTAAATCCTTTGGAATTAATTGAATATCTGTTTTAATTTCTGATTTAATAACTAATTCTTTATTATTTACTATATTTAGTTTACTTTCTTTATTTATTTGTTTATCAATTATATGAATACCATTATTATGTATTAGTAATATATAATTATCAAATAAATTATTAGGAAATACTGATTCTGCAATAGATTGATATATTATATTTTCATCAATATCCGATTCTTTTATTATTTCTTCAAATGATAAATATCTTTCATTGTTATTTAATTTATTTATTATTATATTTTTAATTAATTTTTTTACATTTAATATCAAATGATTATATGTTTCTTTTCTAAAACCAGTTTTTCTTATTTTTTCTATTTTTATATCACATATGGGTTTTAAATCTTCATTATCGCCATAATTATAATTTATCTTTTTATTTTGCGATGTTATCATTTCTAATTTAAAATTAAATAATTTTTTATCAAAATAATTTATATTTTTCATTAAATAACAATCAATTGAATTATCTCTAATTATTTTATCAATTATATCAGTTTGGTATAATTTTTTAGAAGATATTCTATAAGCATGTATATCAGGTGTTTCAATTTCATAATTAATAAAACTAGCATGCATGAATACAGTCATATTTCTTAATTCAACCGCTAAATCATTATGTCTACAATTTCTAATACCTCTACCTATTATTTGTTTTGCCTTATTAAAATGATACCACGGTTCTACAATATGTAGTTCTCTTGCATTATAAAAACTTAAACCTTCACTTGCAACAGGTGTCATTAAAATAACTTTTAATAACTCACCGTTTATATTTTTAGGATTATTGATAATTGGTAGTAATTTATCTATTGATGAATGTCCCATTACATTATTTAATTCAGAGTGAGATGTCATTATACAATATTTAGGAGGAGTTTTATAGTTATATCTTGGTGGATTGTCTATTATTTTTGGTTTATTTAGTATATTTTTTTCACCTTCTCTATTATACCCCATATGTTCTAAAATTAATGCAAGTGGTAATATTCCTCCTTCAACAAATCTTGAATATATTATAACAATACCTGAAGAATTTTTTAATATTTCGGCTATCTTTAAAAATTTACCAGAATACATACCTAAATTTTCTTTTGTTGGAAATAATGCATTATCGTATTTTTTATTATAAGTTAATTTTAATGAACCAGTATCATCAAGTCTATTAAAAAAAGTTGCAAAACCTGTTGACCCTGTTTTATTTTCATAAACTATATTCATTGGTTGTAATGTTGATAATACATTATTCTCATTTAATTCTTTTTTAGTTTCAATCATTTCTGTCTGTTTTTTACTTAGATTTGATAATATAATTTCATCATTTATTTTATTTATCCAATTCTCATCCGTTTTAGGTATTACATTGTTATTTGGATCATTTTTAATAACTTTATTCATAACATCAAATCCACTATATGATGGTTTTAATTTTACAGCAAATGTAAACGGATTAACACCTCTTAAATAAGATATGTAGTTATTCGATAATGTTTTTAATATATTTTTATATTTATTTATAATATCCCCTTCTTTATCAAATATATCCTGAAAAGGTGGTTTTATATGTTGTAAAATCTCTTGTCTTTTATCATTTATTAAGAATAAATACAATAAATCTAAAATATCTGTTGGTTCATTATACATTGGTGTTGCTGTTAATAATATTAATTTATTGTTAATTCCTGTTGATATTGAATTAATAATAGCACTATATATTCGTTTTTCTTCTAATTTTGCACTATTTCTGATATTATGCGCTTCATCAATTATAATTATTTTATCTTTTAAAATTTTATTTTCATATTCATTTTCTATCATTTTTGCAAATTCATCATATGTAAACAAACGATATCTCGAATTTATAAATTTTTTTATTTTAAATTGTGCTTTTTCTTTATCCTTTGATTTTAATATTTGTGTCATTTTTACATAAGTATCACCTGTACATTGATTTATTAAAGATTTATAATTATCAAAATTTGATAAACTAAATACTTGATCTCTAAAACTCCCTCTTAATGATGAAGGCATTATAACCCAAATTTTTGGTTCATCATATTGAGAATGTGTCAATAATAAATTTTCGGATAATGTTATTGCCGAACATGTTTTACCTACACCAACACCATGATATAACATTAAACTTTTATATGGTGTTCTTGAAGAAATATAATGACTAATAAAATGTTGATAATATGTTTTTTCAAATTCGCTACATAATTTCTTTGTATTTATATCAAATTCCTTTGTATTATTTACTACCTTATTCTCTTTTATTTTATGTATTAAAAATTCGTATAGACTATTTATTTTTTCTACAAATTTACTATCATTTAAGTCCGGATAATATATATTATCAATATTATCTTCTTCCAAAATAATATCTTTTTTAATACTTTCTAATTTTATTTTTTCTTTATTCTTATATTTATACATATCGCACTGTTTTTTTATAATTCCATAAGATTTATCTGTTTCTTTTAATTCTAAATTAGTTCTTGGATTTATTCTCTTATTTTCAAACCATTTTTCACATTCATCTTCTGTTAATTCTTTTTCTAGAATTGATTTTTTCTTTGTTTTAAATTTTTCACATTGTTTTTCAATTTCTTTATATAATACTTTATCTTTATCTATTAATATATTTGTTCTTGGATTTCTTAATTTATTTTTGAACCAATTAGCACATTCGTTTTTTGATAATTGGTCAATTTTTATATCTTTATTTACTTTAATTAAATTTTCTTTTATTTTTTCTTCTATTTTTTTTATTTTTAATTTTAATTCTTCTTCTTCATCATCTGTTAAAATGTCTTCTCGTAACTGCTTCTTATATTTTTTTAATTCTTCTGTTGGTGATGTTTTTGGTTTTTCTAATTCTTTTTTTGGTAGTGTTTTAGGTTTTTGTAATTCTTCTTTTGGTGATGTTTTAGATTTTTCTAATTCTTTTTTTGGTGGCGTTTTAGATTTTTCTATTTCTTCTTTTGGTGGTGTTTTTAATGTTTTTAAAATTTTTTTATATTTTGGATTATTTTTATCTACACAACGTCCAGACAAGGGATTACATACTCTACCTTTATTCTCTTTTTCACATTTTTTTATATTTATTTCATCACATTTATCATTTTCTATTTCTTTTTTTTGTAGTATTTTAGGTTTTTCTATTTCCTTTTTTATCATATTTTTAACAGATTTATCTGCCATCTCTATTTATTTAACTATGTTTTCTTTTTTTTCTATTAATCTATTAACTAATTTAAATAATTCTATTCTTTCAATATTTATATTTTTAATATTTTTTAATACATTACTATATGTATACCATTTTAATGCTCTTATCTCTCTTGATTGTTCTAAACATTTATTGTCAATTTGTAAATTAACTTCCTTATCTATCTTTCCAATATAATAAACATGTTTATATAATATATTATTTGTACCAAAAAATATTTCTTCAAAATCATTCAAATCATTTAATATATATATATCCTTCTTTAATATTCTTGTTTCTTCGCAAAATTCTCTTATTGCACAATCTATATTGCTTTCTTTCAATTTTCTTCTACCTTTTGGAAACCCCCACTCTTGTTCATATTTAAAACATTTTTCTTTTTTTGTGAGATTATTAATTATATTGATATTGTATATATAATAATATTTGTTTTTTGATTCAATATATTCTTGTGTATGTTTTATATTATTATTTTGTTGAGACCATGCATAATTCCATATTTTATCAAAATCTCCAGATGATATTAGTTCCTTTTCATTTTCCGTCATATTATTAATTAATTCTTCAATATATTCTTCATTATTTATTGAATATTTACCTCGTATAAATTCCATAAAAGATAAACTATCTTTTCTTTGTATCATTAAATATTCAATTGTATTATTATTTATTTTATAACATATTATTCCAAAACTCATTATTGGATGTATACAATCTTTATACAAATGACCATTAATACCACAATTTCTACATGTTTGGGGTCTTATATATCCATGTTTTGAATCTTCATTCTTTTTCATTATTTAAATTTATATACATATATATATTTATTTTTTAAATCTTATACAAAATTATATCTTCATATATTTTAGATAAGGAATTTTATAATGCTTGAAGCATTTTTTGCGGCTAAAGTTTATGAAAACTTTAATAAAAAAGAAAGATTCGAAGATTCTGCTTATGGTGGTAATAAAAAGAATGATACTTCGACGAATACCGATTTTAATTGGATTTTTCTAATTATATATCTTTTATTAATTGCATTACCCATGGGTATTGCTGCTTGCTATTTTAGTTGGACGTCAAATTCTTTAATAGAATGGGGTACAGGATTTAAAGTACTATTTGCTTTTTTTGCATTTTTGGGTCCTCTACACTATTTATTAAGTCATTTGATACATAAATACGATTTATTAACATATATAGAAAAACAAAAAACAGGAACCGTTTTTAATAATATACAATAATTTTTTTAATTTTGATTAATTAATTAAAATTTGCTGAAGGTTTCAATTCCACCCATTTCCATTGGTTGTGGTTCTTGATTTAATGTAGGAGTAGGAGGTCCAGCACTTGGAGGAGGAGGTCTAGCACTTGGTTGAGCAAAAGGTCTATCACCTGGAGGAGGAGGAGGAGGTCTAGCACCTGGAGGAGGAGGAGGTCTAGCACCGGGAGGAGGAGGTCTTACGCTAGGTCTTTCATATGGCATTTCTGTTACATCATCTTGTAACATAACTTGCGCAACATCATTTGCTTCTTCTTGAGTCATCACTTTACCTTTGTCATAATCGCTTACTTTTTTTCCGGCTGTCTTGTAAGTATAATGACTATTAACACTTGTTACAAGTATCATTAAACAATAAATGAATATGAATATTGCAATTACCCAAGCTAATAAAGAACACCACCAATTTTTACCATTTTGTGCACCTGTTACAATACAAGTAATTTCAACAAGTGTTAATATTAAACCTGGTAATAACATTAGTAATATTAATAATATTGCAAATAATTTTTTGCCAAATGTGTAATCACTTTCCATAAATAGTATAGACATACACAACAAAAATACAGTTATAGATAATATCATTGCTGCATATTTTGATTGAGTTGAACCAATTACAGCATTAACCAATTTAGAAGCCATTAAATTATTATCCTTTTCTATCTAATTAAAACAAAATAAAAAAAATGAAAATTTATATAAAATTATAACTTTATATTATAATAAAAAATGGGAATTCCTTATTATTTTTATATATTAACTAAAAAATATGAAGATATATTATTAAGTAATATTAATTTTAAACCGGATATTATTTATTTTGATTTTAATGGAATTATTCATCCAATTAGTAGTAAAAATAATTCTACAAATGAAATTATTTTTGATAATTTATGGAATTTTATTCAAAATAATATAGAGAAATTTAAACCCAATGAAATAAATATTTGTGTTGATGGTATAGCACCTCTTGCTAAAATAATTCAACAAAGAAAGCGAAGATATCTTTCCAATTATAGAAAAATAATCGATGAAGAAAAATCAACATGGGATTCAAATGTTATAACACCGGGAACAGACTTTATGAATGAATTAAATATCTTTATGAAAAATAAAATAAGATATAATACAAAGTCATGCATAATTTCTTATAATGGTAGCGAAATTAATGGAGAAGGAGAACATAAAATATTTAAATTTATTAAAAATAATAAAGATGATAAAAAAATAATTATTCATGGATTAGATGCTGATTTAATTATATTATCATTAATATCTCATAAAGATAATATTTATCTAATGCGAGAAAAAGAAGAAAATGATAAGTTAGATTATAAATATGTTGATATTAGTAAACTTAGATATGCTATTATAAATGATTTAATATTTCATTGGAATTTAGATAAAAATTTATATACAAATATATTTTCAAATGATTCAATTAATTTAATTGAAAGTTATTGTATTATGTGTTCATTATTAGGAAATGATTTTATTCCACATTTACTTACTGTTAATTTGAAAAATAATGGTTTAGAAAATTTAATTAATATAACTAATAAATCTATTAATCATTATGGATTGTTAGTTAATAATGGTGTGATAAATTATAAATGTTTAACAGAAATATTTAATTTATTATCACAAACAGAAGAAAAAGATATATTTATTATAAATAGAAATTATTTAAATAAAAATTGTCAAAATTCTAGTAATAACTCAGAATATTATGCGTTAAAAAATAAAGATAAAATAGCTAAGGATATATATTCAAATACTAAATCATGGAAATATATTTATTATAAAAATAAATTTAATGCTAATATATATATTAATTCATATATTATCAACAATGCATCATTTAATTATATTAATGGAATATTTTGGACATATAGTTACTATAAAAATAATATTATAGACCATGATTGGTATTATCCTTATAACTATCCTCCAACTGTAAAAGATATTTCTAATTATTTATATGGTAATGAAATACCTATAATTGAAAAAAAAGGAGAATATATTACAAACGAACTTCAATTATTAATTGTAATTCCTAAAACAAGTATAAATTTATTAAATTTTAGATTACAAAAGTTTATGAATGATAAAAATTTAGGTCTATATCATATGTTCCCTCTAAAATATAAAATACATACATACTTAAAAACACATTTATGGGAATGTTTTCCAGAATTACCTAAAATTAATATTGAATTGATGAAAAATATTTTAAATAAATAAAATTATTTAAAATAAATTTATATTTATATATTAAATGCATACTTGTGATATTAATAATTGTTTTTTAGCAAACAATTTAATGAATAGTTTATATTTTTTAACTAAAGAAGAACTAATAAAACATAAAATTGATATTAATAATTCTTCACATATTGGTAAACATACAAATATTTCTCATATTATCCCTTTAAAATTAGATAAAATTCCAATAATCCAATATAATAGAATAAAAACTTATGACTATGATAATATAAAACTATTATTAAATATTAAAAAAAAATAATTATTTAATTTATATAAGAACTAATAATATTTATCTGCTTTAACAGGTTCCTTACATATAATATCTCCACAATGGTCTCTATTTTGATAAATAGAATTAATAATCGTTTTTTTATTATTGCAATTATTTAAATTCCATCTCCCTAACATTACTTTATCTGGGTTTGTTTTATTTTTAATAAAATTTATAATATTTGTTATAATTCTTTTCATGGTATTTATAAAAAATATACTTTATAACTTATATCATTTTTTTATTTTTTCCAATTATTATAATATCGTCTTCTCATTATAAATAATATATACCATTTATTTTTATTTTTTTTTGTATTCATAATTAAGTATATATATTATAATGAATTTAATAAATATTATCGATAAAATACCCGGTCCATTTGATATTATTATCAATGATTTTTCATTAATTCATATTAACAATATTATTATATCTTGTAAATCAATTTATAATATTAAAATATATATATTGAACAATTGTTTTTTTTTAAATCAATATAAAATAATTAACAATGTTACTCTATATAATCATTTATTTAATAATAATTTGATTTTAAAATTATTATTAAATCATTTAGATAATAAAAATCTTAATTTAATATTATATAAATCAAAATCAATTTCAATACAATTTTATCCAAATAATATTCATAATTTAACAGATAATTTAATTAACAAAAATATTAAATTTATATATGACAGTAAAATAAATAACATTACGGGATATAAACATTTTAAATATACAAATGCTATGTTATATATTGAAAATATTATTTTAGAAAAATATAATTATAAAAAAAATTTTATTTTATCTAAAATTATGTATAAAACTTTTAAACACATTGATATAATATTTAATAATATATTTATAATCGTATATTATTCATATTTATTATTATATCATATTTATAACAAAAATTATAAAAATATTAAATTTTTTTATTTGAAATTTCATAAAAATTTTAATAAAATTGAACTTAATATTCAAAAAGATATATTACTATATATATTACAATCTTTTAAAGATAAAACAGATTATTTAAATGAATTATTATTAATAAATAAAATTGATATTAATACAAATCTATTTTATAAAATTACTTTATTATATATTTATATGATTATTCAACAAAACTTCATTAAAAATTATCATATATATGTTGATCCTTCTAATATTGAATATAATAAAATATTATTAATTGAAAAAATAAGTTTTTTAAATATACCAAAATATCTTAAGCATATTATTATTAATAAAATAAATATTATCTAATTAGAATAAGCAATACCACCCATACCTGATAATATTCTCAATACATTATAATTAATTGCATATACCGATAAGTTATCTACGGAAGTATTTACATCACTTTCATAATTTAGAGATAAAGTTGCTGTATCAATTCTAGACATATTTAGAGTTCCCGATGGTTGATGTTCTTCGGGTTTTAATGCAAAAGAATATACATTAATACCTGCATTATTTGGTACATTTGTATGATGTTGGAATGGTTGTACTAAATTGAAATATCTTCCATCTCTTTCATAAAATCTATCATTACCATTTAATATTAATTTACCAGATTTTATAGGATTTTTAGAACCTCTTGTACCAGATAATTTATTTTTTACTTCTTCATAATTTTCTAAGGTATGTTCTAATTTTAATTTATCTTTATTATCTGTAAAATTAAACCAATCATTATTAGATTTATCTTCTTTATTTACAATCCATATCAATTCTTTTACAGGATGATTTAAATTTAATTTTACTTTATTTGATACAGTTTCTCTACCAGTAAATTGTAATTGTTCTATTAAATATTCATGAGAAGATTGTGCAAATTTTCTTCTTTCATCTGTATCTAAATATACATAATCTACCCATAAAGATGCTTTCAAATCATTTGGTGTATTTACTCCACCTTCTAAAACACATTTACTAGCTTCTTCAAATTGTATATTTATTTTTACTTCATGATATTGTAATCCTATTAATGGTAAAGCTAAACCAAAGTTATTACAGAACCAAAATTGTAATGGTACATACATTTTTTCTAATTTTTCAGCTGGTTTTGTTGCCGAAGCGCCTGTTGCTACTGTAAAGTATGCTGTTACATCTAGTAATCCCGTTGGAACACTATCGCCTATTAGTTCTTGATCTGCGGGGGAAGCAACACTTGCGTGTTTTTTAAATAGTACTTCATCGTCTGCATCTTCTGTAAATATTCTGAATTCTTGTGGATCTACAAATAATTTAGTAGTAGCTAAATCTAATCCAGAATCGTATCCTGCAGTATGATGAATTGTTATTGTTGCTTGCGGGTTGCCCGTCGCGGCCGCATCCGCAACAGGGATTATCTTAAGAACTGTGCTACCCTGCACTACAGGACCAGCAGCATTAGTAGTTCTTGCTTGAACATGTATTAAACCTTCTCTTGTAACAGGGGCTTGAATATTAAACTTATCTGTTCCTAATACTAAATGTTTTCCGCCACCAGATAAACTACCGCTTCCGCCAACCATATCAAAATAAGCTTCTTTTTTACCTTCGGGCATAGTTAATTCATTCCATATATACATCCATTCTGAATAATGTTTATCAATTCGTTGACCACCAATTTCTACTTCTGCTTCCTTTAATACACGCAAACCAAAATAAGGAACTAAATTAGCGTCACTTGATTCTAATTCCAAATATGCTCTTGATATTAAATCACCATTTCTAGAAACTGTTGCAGTTACTCTTTGACCATAACCAACGGAACCATTGAAAGTTTGTTG
>TARA_B110000003_G_scaffold60731_1_pt1 | contig 10977 bp, 10 predicted proteins | sample TARA_B110000003 | Tara Oceans TARA_B110000003 (sample SAMEA4396424) | marine metagenome | biome: Westerlies Biome; feature: [SRF] surface water layer (ENVO:00010504); material: water (ENVO:00002006), including particulate matter (ENVO:01000060) such as... | depth 5 m
TTAACTGGCGCATACCCTTTAAGGTTTGATGGGAATTCTAGAATAGCTAACATACTAGTTGGAATGCAGATGCAGGGGTTATCTGTTGATTATATAAAAAATCGCAACAAAAAAATAAACGATGTATCACTAGAAGATCTCAAGAGGGTGGCTTCCAAACTCTTAATTGAAGACGAGCTTCATTTTGTTATTGTAGGACGTCCGACTTCTTAATCATAAGATGATAAGTCTGGATAGCCGAATCGTCTAATAGTATGCTACAAGTTGTGTTATGAACTTCAATAACAACAATATAAGCCCCAAACCGTCTGTAATTAGGCAACTTGATGACTATGCAATTAATCGGATAGCAGCTGGTGAAGTTGTCGAACGCCCTTCCTCGGTTATTAAGGAGCTAGTTGAGAATTCATTAGATGCTGGCGCTTTAAGAATTGAGATATATGTTAAGGATGGGGGTAAGACATACTTAAAAGTTGTTGATGATGGTCAAGGAATTCCTCAAAACTTTCTACCACTGGCGCTATCCAGACATGCGACATCAAAAATTGATGGAACTGATTTATTAAATATTAACACATTTGGTTTTCGTGGTGAGGCTTTGCCATCTCTGGCTGCTGTGTCGCATTTGGCTATCACGTCTCGATTCATTGGATCAGATTTTGCTTCTACTATATCAGCCAGTGGGGGAATAGTTGACGAAGTGAGACCGGCAGCCTTATCAAATGGTACACAAGTGGAGGTATCAAATTTATTCTATTCTACGCCGGCGCGTTTAAAGTTTTTAAGAACTGACCGGTCAGAAATGATGTCTATCCTTGATATGGTGAAACGTTTTTCAATTGCAGAGCCCTATGTGAGCTTTTCCATAAAAAACCTGTCGAGTGATAAGAAGGAGAAAGAAGTTTTTAAAACTATTCAGCATTCTGGTAAGACTTCGGTAGCTCTGAAAGCAAGACTAAAGGAAGTACTTGGTAAAGATTTTTGGGAAAACTGTTTTGAACTGGATTTTAATCGTGAAGACATCAAACTTTTTGGATATTCAGCGCTACCTACATACTCAAGAGGCTCTGGGAATTTACAACATTTATTTGTTAATGGAAGGCCCGTTAAAGATAGAATATTGATGTCAGCGGTACGTGTAGCATATTCAGATTTCTTAGCTCGAGATAGGCATCCAGTGTGCGCACTATTTATTCAATGTAAAACAAGCGATGTAGATGTTAACGTTCATCCAACTAAGGCAGAAGTTAGATTTAAAAATCCAGGTATTGTTCGGGGTTTAATAATTTCAGCTTTGAAAGCATCTCTGGCAGAGCATGGGCAACGCAGTTCGACGTCAGTTTCAAAGGGTGTTTTAGGCGCTTTTACATCAGAAACTTTTAGTTCTGGTATGCTTCAGGGTAGTTATGGGGCACCTAAGGCTAGAACCTTTTCAAGCGAAAGCTCGTTTTTAAATGAAAAAGCAAGCAGCTATGAAGCTGAAATAGATTCTGTAAAAGATTCTGAAAATCTTAGTGGGTTTCCTTTAGGAGCAGCACGGGGACAGTTTCATGAAAACTATATTATATCTCAAACCGATGACGGAATAATTATCGTTGATCAACATGCGGCTCACGAAAGACTTGTATATGAAAATCTTAAAGAGCAGTTAAAAAATAATGGAGTTAAAACACAACCTTTGTTACTACCAGAAGTAGTTGAGATGGAGGAAGAGGACTCTGTATTATTGTTAGACTGTTCAGATGAACTAAAAAAATGTGGTTTTTATCTCGAAGCATTTGGTCCTGGAGCTGTAATAGTTAGAGAGACTCCAGCGCTCTTGGGAGTAATAAATACAAATTCGATGGTTCTAGATATTTTAGACGAAATAAAAGATAATATGGATAGTAAAATAGTTTCTGATCGAATAAACGCCGTTTTGAGTAGAGTGGCGTGTCATGGGTCCGTAAGATCAGGAAGAAGAATGAAATCAGAAGAAATGAATGCGCTCCTTCGAGATATGGAAGCAACACCGCATTCTGGCCAGTGTAACCATGGACGGCCAACCTATGTGAAACTTAAGCTAAACGACATTGAAAAAATGTTTGGAAGAACATGATGTTTGATTCAGGATCATCTGTCTTAAATATTATTTTTAGTCCTGTGGGGTTGGTTTTGTGCTTTATTATATTTTTGCTTGGTCTATTGGCTTTTATTCTTATCGTACGCGTCTTTTTGAGCCGACAAAGACCGGTTAATGGGTTGTCCGACTCACTAGGTAGGCTTGATCAATCAATACAGGATTTGAGTAATGGTCAATCACAGTTAACGGGTAGTTTGGAAATGTTAAATAAGTCGCATACCATCTCTATTCAAAATATGGAAAGTAGGCTGTCAGAGGTTCAACGACAAATGACAGAAAACTTACATGCGAATGCTATCAAATCAGCTAGATCTCTATCAGACTTGGAAGCGCAAATGAAAGAGACTTTAAGCGGTTCTTCTGAAAAGACTAGTAAGTCATTAACACAACTTCAGGAAAGGCTTTCCACAATAGATCGAGCGCAGTCAAATATTGAAAAACTCTCAGGAGATGTATTGAGCCTTCAGGATATATTATCAAATAAACAAACGAGAGGGGCATTTGGGGAAATTCAGCTTAATGATATTGTTGTTAAGGCATTGCCGTCTGATAGTTATGCGTTTCAACATACACTTTCAAATGGCAAGAGGGCGGATTGTCTGATATTTTTACCAAATCCACCTGGACCAATTGTAATAGACGCAAAATTCCCTCTAGAAGCATATGAAAAGTTAGTTAATGCAAAAACTAATGATGAGAAAGTGAGTGCTCTTACCCTATTAAAGCAATCTGTAAGACACCACATAAAATCCATTTCAGAAAAATATCTGATAGAAGGGGAAACTGCTGATGGAGCATTAATGTTTTTACCCTCAGAAGCTGTTTATGCAGAATTGCATGCAAAGTTGCCTGAAGTCGTTCGGGAAGGTTTTGCCGCCAAAGTTTGGATTGTGTCTCCAACTACCTGTATGGCAACGCTTCACACGATGAGGGCAATTTTAAAAGATGCACGAATGCAGGAGCAAGCAGGAGAAATTCGTAAGACACTAAATCTTGTAAACAAAGATGTGAAACTCGTTGTTGACAGGGCGGCAAAGTTAGACACTCACTTCTCAGCGGCTTTAAAAGACTTAGAAGGAATTAATACAGCAGCTGGACGCGCTGGAAAGCGAGTGGAGAAATTAGATAACTTTGACTTTAAAGAATTAGCGGATGAACGTGTGGAAAATATTATCCCGCTAAAAAAATGATGTCATAAAATGTGTATAGGAGTATTTAATGCGGTTCGATAATCGTTTGCATTCACCAAAACGAATTGCAGTCATTGGGGCTGGTATCTCTGGGATGGGGGCTGCTTATTTGCTTTCAAAGGCGAACAACGTCGTTTTGTTTGAAAGCGAAAAAAGGCTTGGTGGTCATGCTAGAACAGTTATCGCTGGAAAAAACGGAGATCAACCAGTGGATACAGGGTTTATTGTTTTTAATAAACCCAACTATCCAAACCTTAATTCATTATTTTCGGATCTCGACATTGATATAGTGAAAAGTAATATGACTTTTGGAGCGTCTTTCGAGGGTGGTAAACTAGAGTATGGGTTGGCAAGTTTAAATTCAGTTTTTGCACAACGCCAAAATGTTTTTAGACCAAAATTTTTGAGAATGCTCAAAGATATCACGAGATTTAATTCTCGAGCTGAAACCCTATCCAAGGGATCAAAAATGACTATTGAGGAGCTCTTGAAAACGGTTGGAACTAGTTCGTGGTTCAGAGATTACTACTTATTTCCTCTAACTGGGGCCATATGGTCCATGCCAGTTCAGCAGATGGAAAGCTTTCCTGCAGAAGCATTAATAAAATTCATGAAAAATCATGCATTGCTTAGTCTAACAGGTCAGCATCAATGGCTTACTATAAAGGGTGGCTCGATAAAATATGTTGAAAGTTTAGCAAAGAAGATGAGATCACAAAATGTTGATATAAGATTAGGTAGTGAGATAAAAAAAGTGAGTCGCCAAAATAATGGAGTACAGGTTCATGTTGTCTCAGGTTTGGAGGAAGAGTTTGATGAAGTAGTTTTCGCCACCCACGCCGATGATACCCTACGATTACTAGCAGAGCCTTCAGAAGAAGAAAGAAAGTCATTAGGCGCTATTCATTACCAATCAAATGACGCTGTTTTACATGCAGATCAATCATTGATGCCTAATACAAAAAGGGTATGGTCAAGTTGGGTTTATAGTGAAAATGAAGGTAAATCATCAAAAAAAATAGATCTAACTTACTGGATGAACTCTCTACAGCCCATACCTAAAAAGGACCCCATTTTTGTCACGTTAAATTCAAGCAGAGATATTAAACAGGAACTAATATATGATAGTGTTGTCTTTAGGCATCCAGTTTATGATTTGGGGACCTTAACGGCGCAAGAAAAAATCAAGGAGATAAATGGACAAAATAAAACCTGGTTTTGTGGTGCCTGGATAAAGAACGGATTTCACGAGGACGGATATTCTAGTGCAATTGATGTTGCTACAAAATTTATGAGTGGCGCTGAAGAGGTGAGGGTTGTTTGACGGATATTCGATATATTTCAGGGACGACGTTTCATAGCAGGAAAGGTGCAATCACCAATAAGTTTAGTTACAAAGTGGATTACCTACTAATAGACTATGAAAGCCATAAAATTTCTTTACCTCTTTTATTTTCGTTTAATAAACGAAACATAATGTCGATTTCTGATAAGGACCATGGAGGCTCACCAAAATTAGGAACTGGTGTTAGATGGGTTCACAAGGTGTTAGAGTCTCTTGATCTTTTGGCTGAAACAAAAAAAATTTATTTACTTGCTCAGCCCAGGGTGCTCGGCCCCGTCTTCAATCCAGTAAGTTTTTGGCTTTGTTATGACATTAATGAGAACTTGAATGCGGTCCTGATTGAGGTGAGTAACACATTTGGGGAAAAGCACTCTTATATCTGTAGTCACGCCGATCGACGTCCTATTGCACCAACTGACAGTTTAAATGCGTCTAAAATATTTCATGTCTCGCCTTTTCAAGTTGTAGAGGGTGAATATAATTTCCAATTTAAAATTAATGAAAATAAAATTTATATTGTTATTGATTATAGTTCAGGGAGTGAGGGTGTTTACGCAAATTTAATTGGTGAAAAAAGACCTTTATCTAATTGGACAATACTTAAGATAGCTTTTCTTCGACCCTTAGGTGGTTGGAGGGTACTTTTACTCATACATTATCAAGCGTTAAAATTATGGCTTAAGGGTGCTAAATATAGAGAAAAGCCATTACCTCCAAAAAGATCCATATCGCGTTGACTGATAGCATTTTAGATAAGAACAAAAATAATCTGTTGCCTTTTTCAGTGTTTGGAGCTGTTTTAGCAAGCGCAGGACTACCCATTTATATGTTTGGCCCAATTTTTTTTGCTGAAACTTATGGAGTTAGTTTAACCTCACTTGGTGCAGCTCTGTTTGCTTTAAGGTTAGTCGATTCTATTCAAGATCCGATTTTGGGTTACATAAGTGCTCGTTTGGTTTCCAAGAGAAGTTTGTATGTCACGGGCTCAGTTTTATTGTTATGCCTAGCAATGGTAATGATGTTTGCCATACCACCATTTTTTTCTCCACTTTACTGGTTTTTCGTAACAAGTTTGTGTTTATTCACTGCCTATAGCTTCTTATCAATTAATTTTTATGCCATTGGAGTTTCAAAAGCTGAAGCCTTAAACGGTGGTCACAAAAGGTTAGCGGCATGGCGAGAGACAGGTAGTTTAATTGGTATTTGCTTGGCAGCTATAATTCCCACTATAGCTTTACGGTTCACTGATAGTCCCTACACTTTTTTTTCTATGTGGTTTGTTATCATTTCAGTAGTAGGCTGGTTTTTAATGAGGGGTGAGTGGATCAAAACTACTGAAAATTATAAATTGCCAATTTATAATGTACTCAAAGACCCTGTATTAAAAAAACTAATTATTTTTGGACTTTGTAATTCAGCTCCTTTGGCAGTGACTTCAAGTCTTTTTCTATTTTATGTCGATAGTGTTTTAGTTCTTCCGCAATATTCTGGGTTATTATTATTAACCTTTTTTATTTCAGGCGCCATTGCTGCCCCAATCTGGGCAAAGTTAGCAGACCGTTATGGAGATAAGTTAACTCTAATAGTTGCGATGCTGGTTTCTATTATGTGTTTCTCTTTTGTTTTGTTATTAAGTGCTGGGGATTTCATCCCATTCTTATTAATATGCTCGATATCGGGAGTAACTGTCGGTGCAGACCTTACATTAGTTCCAGCTATTTTTGCTGGTAGAGTTGCAAAGATTTCAGCAAATACAACGCACGCATTCGGAATTTGGTCATTTATTTCAAAGTCTTCTTTAGCATTAGCTGCGATTATTCTTTTACCAATTTTGGATTATTATGGTTATAAAGCGGGAAGTGACCTTAGCTCAGCGGAGTCTCTAGAAAAACTAATAATTTTATATGCTATGGTTCCGGTGGTGCTTAAGTGTATTGCTATGGTAATCTTAGTAAAAACGTCATTTGGAGAAAAATAGTTTGGAAGCATTAATATATTTTATCGCAGGGATAATTATTGCCTTAATAGTTTTAATTTTAGTACGAGCACAAATATCTTTTCGTAGTCAAAAGCCTTTTGTTTACGCGGATCAAAAACCCAACTTTATCTTAGAACAAGACCTATCTGGTGACTTTGTTTGTGAAGGAGTTATTTTTGGTCCAACGGGAAAGGTGAACTCTCGGTTCGTTGCGGATATGATAATTGAATGGAATAATGGGAAAGGTGTTCTCAATGAACAGTTTACCTATGACACTGGCGTCGTGCAGGATCGAAAATGGGAGCTACACGTCTCAAGTTCTGGAGATATAAGGGCCACTGCTACTGATTTTATTGGAGATGCGACAGGTACTCAAAAAGGATCCGCTGTTAATTTGAACTATTGTATTAAATTACCTGATAGTGCCGGAGGGCACAAATTAAATGTAACAGATTGGATGTATAAATTGCATAATGGAACCATTATGAATCGAAGCCAGTTTTTTAAATATGGAATAAAAGTGGCAGAGCTCAATGCAACTATACGAAGAAGAGAAGTTAAATGAGCAACTGGAGCAATAAAAGGTATTGGCTCATTGGTGCTTCAGAAGGATTAGGCCATGCGTTGGCAAAAACTATGAGTGAACATGGTGTTGAACTTATAGTGAGTGCACGTAGTGAAGGACCATTAAAAGCACTGTGTGATTCATTACCCGGGAAAGCGTGCTACTACACAATGGATGTTCAAAACGGGGATGAAGTAAAAAATGTTAGTAAGGAAATAGGTACCATCGATGGAGTGGTTTTTTTGGCGGGGGTTTACTGGCCTATGGATAGTCAAGAATGGGACTCTGATAAAGTTGAGCAAATGTGTGACGTCAACTTTTTAGGTGCCTTAAGAGTAATAGGCCAAGTTTTACCTAACATGATAAAAATGGGCAAGGGTCATGTAGTATTGACGGGTAGTTTGGCTGGTTACAGGGGATTGCCTTCCTCTATAGGCTACGGGGCTAGTAAGGCAGGAATAATGCACCTTGCTGAGGGTATGTATGCTGACCTTCGAAAAACAAACATTAAGGTACAACTAATTAATCCGGGTTTTATCGAGACAAGATTAACTAAGAAAAATAAATTTAAGATGCCTTTTATCATGTCTGCCGATCGAGCATCAAAAATTTTCTTTCAATTTATGAGTACGACTAAATTTAAAAAGGATTTCCCTTTTATATTTAGCTTATTTTTTAGAATTGGTCGATTTTTGCCTAATAAAATTTACTTTACCTTATTTAAGTAGGTATTTTTTGCACATTGAAATAGGACTATTTCATCCCATTGAACGTTCAATTTTATCGAGTGTTTCCATAGCTGATATGACATCGGTAACACATGCATTGGGAGTTCGACTTTCTCTAATGGATTGAATGAATTCTCTATCAATAAGTTCGATTCCATTATTTGATACAGCTACGTCACTTAAATCAATCTTATTATTATTCCCGTCAAAAAGGTCATCGTAGTTCGCCACAAATGTTCCGTTATCACAGATATACCGAAAAAATGTTCCAAATGGTCCTTCATTGTTAAAACTGAGTGAGAGAGTGCAAATAGCGCCGTCTTCTGCTTTCATTCCGATCGACATATCCATTGCTATCCCAAGATCAGGGTGAGCGGGACCTTGCAGTCCAAAGGCCTTCACGGCTTTGCTCCCTGTCTGGTATTGAAACAAGTCTACTGTATGGCAGGCATGATGCCATAAAAGGTGATCCGTCCACGATCGCGGTTCACCTTTAGCATTGGTATTTGTCCTACGAAAAAAATAGGTTTGAACGTCCAGTTGCTGGATTTTTAACTCACCGGCTTCGATTTTATTTTTGATCCATTGGTGCGAGGGGTTAAATCGGCGTACTTGACCTGCCATGCAGGTAAGACCCGTCTCTTTATGCTTGGCTAAGACGCGTTCGCTAGCTGCAAGGCTATGGGCCATGGGAATTTCGATGAGAACATGTTTCCCGGCGTTCATGCAGGCAATTGCTTGATCCGCATGCATTTCTGTTGGTGTAGAAAGTATAACCGCATCCACATCACTTCGACTGATACACTCCTCGAGCGTAGTGGCTGCATGATTGATGTTGCGCTCAGAAGCCAACGACTGAATTTTATCATTTGTTGGCCCCATTATGGACGTAATTTCAATATCTTCGATATTGGACAAAGCATCCAAATGTTTCAGACCAAAGGCCCCGTAGGCTCCAGCAACGCAGATTCTCATCGATATCTCCTTAGATTTTATTTTCAAGAATTATGTGGCCTACCGCTGTGTTTGAAGCAGGTACATGATAGTGGCGATGAACTTCAGAAACTTCGTGATCCAAAGCGCCGCGCATTACGTGCCACATAACCATTTCCACTCCTTCACTACCTGTTTCGCGAAGATACTCTAAGTGTGTGATTTGACTTGCTGCGACAGGATCTTCAGTCATTAAGTCTAGAAATTTTGTATCCCATTCTGAGTTGATTAGTCCCGCGCGTTTATACTGCAGCTGATGGCTCATACCACCTGTGCCAAAAATCATAACATTTAAGTCTTCATCATAGCTATTAATTGCTTTTCGTACAGCTTTCCCTAGGTTGAAACATCTATTTCCTGTTGGTGGTGGATATTGTACGACATTTACACAGAGAGGGATTACAAGGGCCGGCCATTCCTGGTCTGGCCCAACATCGCCATACATCACTGATAAAGGAACTGTTAGTCCGTGATCAACTTCCATTTCATTCATAATGGTAAGATCGAACTCATCAAGGATAAGTGACTGAGCAATGTGGCTGGCAAGTTTTTGATGGTTTTTTACAATTGGAACTGGTCGGGCCCCCCAACCTTCATCTGCAGGTTTAAATTCAGCGGCACAACCTAGTGCGAAGGTTGGAATGCAGGAAGGATTAAACGCTGTACAATGGTCGTTATAAACCAAAAAGATCACATCAGGTTTTTGCTTTTTCATCCATTCACGAGATTTTTTGAAACCCTCAAAAACTGGTTTCCAGTAAGGTTCGTTAGTTATACCAGTGTCCATGGCGACCCCGATTGCGGGGACATGCGAACACCCTACCCCGGCGGTTACTCTTGCCATTAGCTCTTCTCCCATTCTGATTTTGTTCGATTTCCTTCAATTGAGCGCCCGCCCTTAAGCATCATGTCCCTGTAAGCTTCAACGCCCATGCCTGTCATTCGTCCAGCAAGATTCTGGAAGTTGATTCCATCGTTAGCGGCTAATTTGGAAGTGTAATATATGTTCCCACCCAATTCGAGTAATAGGTTCCAATCACGTGCGAGTACCGCATTTCGTTGCTCCGATGTCATTGGGTACGAGTCTAGGTAGGCTTGTTCATCCTTATTAAAAGAGTCGCGATTTACTTGGAGCCTCAGGGAAATACAAAATTGATTCAGATGATACCCCTCTCTTGATCTGTCAGCGTCAAAGACAAAAGTTCCTGGAATGTCGTCATACTCTTTTTCAGTCATGTAGTTACCCTAGCCAGTTGAGTATTTGATTAACTTATTTGATAGAAAACTTTTTTAAATTTTCAAAAAAAATTATTGCATCATCTCGTTTGCAACGCAACGGTATTTCTTGATTTTACGATCCCAAGTATATAAAAAAACAAAACATAATTTTTTATTAGGATTAAATTAGTAAATAGTTAAAAATTATGTTTTGTTGGTTTTCGGAACTTGTGAAAGGAACAAATATGGCTGATAAGAAAACCGCTTTGGTAATTTCTGCGCATGCTGCTGATTTCGTTTGGCGTTGTGGTGGCGCTATCGCTTTGCATCAGGAACTTAATTATGAGGTGACTGTGGCGTGCCTTTCATTTGGTGAAAAAGGAGAAAGTGCGAAGCTCTGGAAACAAGAGGGAATGAATCTGGCTAGGGTAAAGGAAGCTCGTAAAGATGAAGCTCAGGCTGCTGCAAATGTGTTAGGGGTGAATGATATTCGTTTCCTCGATCTTGGAGATTACCCCTTGCGGCTCGATCAAAATGCACAGGACAAAATGGTAGATATTATCCGTGAGGTTCAGCCAAATTGGATGATGAGCCACTCAAAGTGGGACCCTTATAATACCGATCATATGAATACGACCCAGTTTGCACTTGAATGTCGCATGATAGCCCAAGCTTGGGGCCATAACCCTGGTCAAAAAGTTTTAGGTGCACCTCAGATGTATCTATTCGAACCTCATCAGACTGAACAAATGGGATGGAAGCCAAATGTATTTCTGGACATTACCTCGGTCTGGGATAAAAAAAAGGCCGCTATCGAATGTATGCAGGGGCAAGAGCA
>TARA_B110000003_G_scaffold274512_1_pt1 | contig 10975 bp, 8 predicted proteins | sample TARA_B110000003 | Tara Oceans TARA_B110000003 (sample SAMEA4396424) | marine metagenome | biome: Westerlies Biome; feature: [SRF] surface water layer (ENVO:00010504); material: water (ENVO:00002006), including particulate matter (ENVO:01000060) such as... | depth 5 m
AGTTACATCTAAATTGAATTCAACATTTAAAGTAGACAAGAAAGATTCTACTATTTCAGCATTAAATTCCTTATGAATAATGGGACTTCTATCTTCAATTAGCGCTAGAGATAAAGCAAGGGCAGGAAGGCAACCCTTTTCCTTCGACATTAGCAGTGCTGCACCAAGTCTTGGATTTAAGGGAAATCTACTAATCTCAAGACCCTTTTCGCTTATTTGATTACTTGCTGATAATGCACCGATCGATACAAGTGATTTTTTTGCACGGGATAGAGATTTCTCAGGAGGTGCGGTTAACCAATCCATCAAAGGTGGGTCTTCACCTAAAGATCTCAAATTTAAATAAATTTCTGATAAGTCGAGGCGATTAATTGCAGGTCGCTCCATTTCATCTCGCGCATTATGTTCTTTTTCTCCCCATAACCTTAAGCAATAACCTGATGATGTCCTCCCTGCTCTGCCAGACCTTTGGTCAGCAGCACTTTTACTTATTGGTTGAGGTAATAAAACATTTACCCCTCGAATTGGATCATAACTAGATTTTTTTGCTACCCCGGTATCAATTACAATACCTACACCCTCTACAGTTAAAGAAGTCTCTGCAATATTTGTACTAACAATAATTTTTCGCTTCGATGAACTCTTGAGTGTATGTTCTTGTTCTGAAATTCTCATATCTCCATAGAGTGACTTAACCAAAAGATCTTTTGACCAAGAAGCTGCATGTATTTCATTAATTATTTTTGAAATTTCATATACTCCCGGCGCAAAAATAAGAAGGTCCCCATCATAATTCGCTATGCATTTTTTGATTTCAGAAGCTATTTTCTTCCATATTATTTCCCCCCGCTGTAGGCTTTTATATTCAATTTCTACCGGGTATTCTCTTGCAGACAATTGTACAGATTTACAATCACCCAAATACTTATTTATATTACCGATCTCTAAAGTTGCCGAGGTAATAATTAGACGCATTGATGGACGTTGACTTTGTTGAGTTTTCCGAAGCAATGCTAACGCTGCATCCATTTGAATCGTTCTCTCATGAAACTCGTCAAAAATGACTAATCCCACCCGAGACAACAATCGATCACTTAAAATTTTTCTAAGCAACAAACCATCGGTTAAATAAATAATCTTTGTATTGCTTGAAGTTTTATCCTCAAACCTTACCTGATATCCAATGATGTCTCCAACTTGAGTTCCTATAATCTGAGCTACTCGCTGAGCCAAAAAACGGGCCGCAATTCGTCTAGGTTGAACAACAAGAATTTGACCATTTATAAGGTTTTCCTTCAACAAAAGTAATGGTAAACCAATCGACTTACCAGAACCAGTTGGTGACTTTAATGTTAAGTTTACGGAATCCCTAAGTGCAGATTTTATTTCATTAAATCCCTTAAATATGGGTAAGTCTGAAATGTCATTCATGCAAAAAAATTTACCATTTCGTAAAAATTATCAACGCAAAAGAAAAAGGGTGCATACACACCCTTTTTCGAAGACTAATTGATCTTGATTACTTTTGGTTTCGGCAAAATCTTTTTAGGTAAAGATATTTTTAGTATACCATTATTTAAATTTGCCGATATTTTTGAATTATCGCACTGATCGGGAATTTGGAATGTTTTTTTAAATTTCGCTCTAACTCTTGGGTTCTTTTCAACATCCTCTTGATCCTTGGTTTCGAGATTTAAAAAATTTCCGTCCACTTGAAGTTCAATTTCTCCTTTAGAATACCCAGGCAAAATAATCTCAATGTTCAGCATATTTTCATCTTCATAATAACTCTGCTCAAAATTCTTTTTGAATTCTACATTTGGCAGTTTATTGGCATACCTTAATTCCTGATCCCATGAATTAAGAAATGAATCAAAAACATTAGTTAATGAGTATGGATTTAGGTTTTTGTTTATTTTCATGTTTTCCTTGGTTAATATTTTGTTTGTACAAGTTGCAATAATAATACCAACTTATCAAATAGCTTAAGTTCTTTATAAAAAGATACTTACACTAAAATAAAATTAAAAAAAGAGCCAAGTTGACGCTTTCCTGCTTCGGCGACAGGACTGCATGAGTCAAAGTGGCACACGCCTCGAGTTCCTTAAAAGAGAGACTTATAAGAATCAAGTAGGCGGCGCGCTGTTTTATCTCCTTTTTGAGAGGCAACAGAGAGCCATTCTTTAGCTAGATTTAAATCTCTTTTTGTCCCTTTACCACTAAGCTTCATCAATCCGACAAAACGAGCGGCTTCAGCATTACCTCCTTGGGCAAGAGGGATAAATAGCTCGAAAGCCTTGACATAGTTTTGCTCGACCCCAACACCTGTATACAATCTGCGAGCCTTCTCCATTCGATCTTTATCATCATATGAAACGCTTTTCTGATTTGATTTAAATTTTGGATGGACATTTGATTGATGATTTTGTTGATCCATAGAATTTCCACTTTTATGCAAATATTCCTTAGCTAATTGATGATTTTGTTTCGCTGCCAACTGTAAAAGCGCTAAGCCTTCGATTGTATTTTTTGAAATTCCTTCATCTCCTTCCAGTAAAAGCAGGCCCAATGAATACTGCGCTTCAGAGAAATTTTGCTTTACTGCCAGCCTAAGCCATTGAGATGCCTTGAGGGTATTTTTTTCGACTCCATCCCCGTTATAGTAAGCCATACCTAAATTAAACCTAGCAGTCAGTGATTTAGCTCGAACCGCTTTTGATAAAAGTTTGATACCCTTTTCAGTATTCCTCTCCATCAATCCTGGCAAACCTCTCAAATAGAGTGCTCCAATAGTTGCTTGAGCTTGCGGGTACCCTAAGTCGGCAGATCGTACAAATAAGCTTAAAGCCTTGTTTACATTTGTTGGAATGACCTGAAAATCAATTTCTCCCATACAATACATGGCAACAGGATCCCCATCGGAAGCAAATCGTTGCAATCTTAAAGCAGCATCCTGATAGAGTGTCGTTGCCGAAACAAGATCCCCATCTAACATGGCCAAATTAGCAAGATTATAAGCCCCGAATGGATGCCCCGCCGAAGCAGCAACTTCAGACCACTTTCGAGACAATTCTACATTAACTGAAGAACCTGCCTCTCCCGATCTCAAATAAATTCCTAGTAATCCTTGATAATATGGGGAACCATTTTTTGCCCGTTCGATAATTTGATTATATGTTATACTCTCATCCCAACGATCAGCCTTAGCATAAATAAAATGGTTGAAAACCAATAAGATAAAAAGAATTGGGTTTAACTTTATTAACATTCAAACATGCTAATTATTTTACCAAAGGCTTCCAAGCTTGAAAAATGAAGGTTATTCGTAGAAAATGTTCCATTGTGATTTCTTACCTCCACTCAATTTTCTTAACTGTGTCCGTCATTTCTCTGTTTCCAGTTACTATTTTTTCAATGAATGAAAAAGTGACTCCTGAAATTACACTTTCTGAGAAAATTTTAAATCAGATTATAGATAGGCAAGAAAAGTTTTTTAAAATCGGTAAATCTGCTACAAAAACTAGTGAGCAAGAAATGACAAGACATGCCCAGGATATTGTTGCTGCATATGAAAGCTACCTAAGCGAAAACCCAAAAGATTTTCATGCACTAATTCTCTTTGGGAAATTTTTAAGAAAAGTCGGTCAACAGGAACATGCTGTCGATTTTTTTATGCAAGCTGATAAAATAAATCCTAAGCTCGCCGTGGTTAAACAACAACTCGCAAACTATTTAATTGAAAAAGGAAAGCCTGTTGACGCTTTTCCCTATTTCATTCTAACCATAGAATTAAACCCAAATGAAGCAGTTTACCATTTTCATCTTGGAAATTTTCTCTTTCTTTTTCAGAAGGAACTTATTAATGAGGGAATTCTAAATCGATTGTCAGCTCAATCTTTCATGCATCGTTCTTTCTTAGAGGCGAGCATTCTAAAACCAAACAACTTTGATTTTCAACTTCGTTACGCTCAAAGTTTTTTTGACTTCCCTGAGTCCAATAAAGCTAAAGCACTTATAGTGTGGGAAAAGATCGAAAAGAATTTCCCTGATAGATCCAAATTAGAACATGATTATTTTCGACTTTGCCGAGCTAGGGTACTTTTAGAACTTAATAGGCAAAAAGATGCTTCTGTATTAATTAACACAGTTTCCTCAAAATCTTTACAGGAAGTAAGGGATGCTTTGCTTCTACAAGCTACCGATAATGAGGTGGCACCTGTACCTCTTCATAGACATGAGACACAGAAGAAAAATAACAAACAAAGCTACCATCAACTTGACCATAAAAATTTCCTTCCAACGGACCCTCACCTTGAAAGACTAAGAAAGCTAACCAGTCGCCTGATAGAGGAAAAAATGCTCAGCGAATTAAAAGTCGATGCGATCAGGGCAAGCTATGATAAATCCGGTGAAATAAAAATTCAGATTACGAAAGCTCGCTGAGGTTTTAACATTTTTTACTTTCCAACGATTTTTCTTAATGGAAGTGGATAATCCAATGAATTAAATTTTTTGATGGAATTAGAAAAAATCATTTTATTTTTAATTTTACTTGCCAGCTTGTCAGTTCACGAATGGGCACACGCAATCACTGCAGATAAGCTAGGCGACCCTCTTCCAAGAAAACAAGGAAGGGTCACACTCGACCCACGATCACACATAGATCTAATCGGGACCATTTTACTGCCACTTTTTATGATCTTTGTTTCACCCACTTTTGCAATATTTGGTTGGGGGAAACCGGTACAAATTTCTCTACCTAATAAGGAAAAGAGGAAACGAGACGATATTTTAATAACCTTGGCGGGACCTCTCTCCAATCTTGCCATTTGCTTTGCAACCGTTCTTTTCTTTTCTATTTGGGGTACTTTTGCAAATATTTCTGAAAGTTTTCTGACCATTTTTTTTATTATTATAAATTTAAATTGTGTGCTTTTTTTATTTAACTTAATACCGGTGCCACCACTCGATGGTTCTCATATTTTAAAAAATATGATTAATATGAAAGCGGAGACTTATTACAAATTTTCCAAGTATGGATTTCTTTTTTTACTTTTACTTATTAATATTCCTTTTTTTAAAAATGTGATGGGGAAGTCCATTATGATTTTAAACGACGCTTTTTTCAGCATTTTCTCGCAAATCATCAATTAAGTATTTAAAAGAATATAATGCGAAGCATAGCTACTTTTAAGGAAGAAAAAAATGCCCTTCGATTCTGGAATTTTCTTCAATCAGAAGATATTGAATCTTCATTAGAGGAAGATGAATCCAATAGGGAATGGCTTATTTGGGTGTTAGACGAAGAAAAGATTTCAATGGCACTCAAATCTTATGAAGAATTTAAGATTACACCTGATGACCCGAAATTTAATTCAACCAAAAAATACGATCCCAAATTAAATGAACCTAGTTTAACTGATCAAAAAAAATCTCGCTTTAAAAATTATAATTTGAAGGAAAAGTGGACTCAACAAGGTAGGAGCCCAGGAATGCTTTCTCTTTCCTTAATAATTACTTCCGTTGCAGTTTTTCTTCTTTCGAATATGGGACAAAATGTCGAAATCGTAAATAAATTCTTAATCACAGAAAAATTAAATGGTACGCTTTCCGAAGTTCTAAATGGGGAGGTTTGGCGAATAATAACCCCCATTTTTTTACATTTTTCCTTCTTTCATATTTTATTTAATATGTTTTGGTTGCATGATCTCGGTGGTCAAATTGAAAAAAGAAAAGGTTCCCGTTTCTTTTTACTTTTTATTTTAATAACTGCGATTATTTCAAACCTAGCTCAATTTAAATTAGGAGGTCCTGCTTTTGGCGGAATGTCAGGTGTCGTTTATGGACTATTTGGGTATGTTTGGATTAAGAGTAAATTCGACCCTGGCGACGGTTTATTTATTCACCAAACCACTGCGTTAATTATGCTTGGTTGGTTTTTTTTATGTTTTGCAGTAAAAGACTTTGGTATAGCCAATTGGGCTCACGCAGGTGGGCTTATAACAGGTTCAGCATGGGGTTACATTTCTGCGGTTCGATGGAACCGGAAATAACTGAGTAACCTCTTCCCTAGTCTCGAACTAATTCATAAATTGCCAAACCGGCTCTTAAGTTGGGGGCCCACTTACACTCCGTCTTCCAGTTCCCACGATGAAATACTCTCCTTCCCAATCGGAATGGTTTTTTTAACTCCTGAGAGGCACCACAAAAAGATTCAAATTCATTAATTGAAAAATGGTTTCGTGGATGGCTACTCTGCCAATTTTCACGATAAACATCATTTTTTATTCTAGAGCCATGCTTTGAAAAATGTAGTCGATTTCTCCAATACCCATGATTGACAAAACTAACAGCGACTTTCCTACCAACTCTTAACGCATCTAAAATTATCTGCCCCGGTTCTGGCAACTCTTCCACCATTCTTGAAAATACTACCCAATCAAATGAATCATCTGTAAGCATTGATAATGCGTTACGAATATCACCTTGGTAAACATTTACCCCACGGGAAATACAGGCAGCAGCCTTGTTTGAATCATAGTCCACTCCCAACCCTTTCACATTTTTAGTCTCACGAAGATGCTCTAAGAGAATCCCCTGCCCACAGCCTAAATCCAATACTTTTTCGTCTTTTTTAACCCAATCACTGATTACTTTTAAATCGGCTGCCCTTTTTACACCAGAACGATTGTTAGTCTGTGTTAGTTTTTTTGGTTCCTGTTGAGCAGTATCATTTAAATTTGCTCCTTTTAAAAATAACCTTATTAAACGTAAGAAATCCTGAGAATTAAGCAGAAAGGAATCATGGCCATGGTCATGTTCGATTTCTAAATATGATGCGTTTTTACTTATTCTTTGTAGGGATTCAGCAATTTTTCTATTTTGTGCCGGCGTGTAAAGCCAATCAGATGTAAAGCCAACCACCATAACTTTTGCTCGAATATTTTTTAAATTTTCATCCAGACCATCTTCTCCAACAAGATCAAAACGATCCAAGGCCTTTGTGAGCTTTAAATAGGTATTCGCGTCAAAACGATCGACAAATTTGAGCCCCTGATAGTGTAAATAACTTTCGACTGTAAATTGTTTTTTTTCGGTTTGTTTATCATCCGCAATCATTAAATCACGACCGAACTTTTCGGCCATGACTTTATCAGAGAGATATGTAATGTGGGCCATCATTCTTGCTATCGCCAAACCTGCTTCTGGCCTGCGATCTGAAGTATATTCTCCATTATTCCAATGCGGGTCACGCTTAATGGATGTTCGACCGACTTCATTAAAAGCAATAGTCTGTGCACTATGTTGCGGGGTTGCTGCTATAATTATAGCACTTTCCACAAATTTTGGGAATTCAACTATCCATTGAAGTGCCTGCATACCGCCCATACTTCCACCAATAACCGAATAAAGGGACTTAATCTTTAAATGATCTAATAAAAGCTTCTGTGCAGTGACCATGTCTTTAATTGTGAGATCCGGAAAGCTCATTCCAAAAGGTTTATCCGTCACGGGATTGATGGAGGTTGGTCCAGTCGAACCTTGACACGCTCCAAGACAATTAGAACAAATTACAAAAAATTCATCTGTATCAATTGCCTTACCAGGACCGACCGCATGGTCCCACCAGCCCTTCCTTTTGTCTCCTTCATAAATTCCAGCCACATGATGATCTCCTGTTAATGCGTGGCAGACAAGAATAGCATTTGTACGATCTTTGTTTAACTTGCCATATGTTTCATATGTTATTTGCAAGCTATTCAATTCACCGTGAGACATAACAAATTTATCTTTATGCTCAAAGACTTTAGGTGAAACTTTTCCAATTTCTCCTTTTTTGCTTACTTTAACTTTCAATTCGGAAGAATTCATAATAAAAGATAGCAAATTCTCTTTGCCTCCTCTTTAAAACACTATCAATTCAAGGATTCAAGCAAAGCATCTTCTATGTCATAATTACCATGAACGGCTTTGACATCTTCTAGTTCCTCTAAATTATCTACTAATTTTAAAATTTTTCGAGCTGCATCCTCATCCGTAACTTGGACTAAATTATTAGGAAGGTAAGCAAGTTCCGAGGAATCTGGTAAAACTTCTGCGATCGATAAAGCCTCCGCTATTTTGTCATAGTGAGCAGTTTCGCAAATGACTTCGTAATGATCATCTTCAACAATTACATCCTCTGCATCATTTTCCAGAGCTAATTCCGTTAAAGAATCTTCATCAATTTTTTCTTTAGCCAAAAGAATTTGCCCTTTTCGTTTAAAGTTAAAAGCAAGTGCACCAGCACCCGCCAGGTTTCCACCTCCTTTTGAAAAAGTGCTCCTTACTTCAGACGCGGAACGATTCTTGTTATCCGTAGTTACCTCAACAATCAAACCCACTCCACCCGGTCCGTAACCCTCGTACAATAGTTCCTCAATTATCACGCCACCAAGTTCTCCTGTTCCCTTCTTGATGGCACGATCTATATTATCAGCAGGCATATTTGATTGTTTTGCCTTAGTAATAAGAGTTCTCAATCTTGGATTGAATTCCGGGTCCTTGCCTCCATCTCTAGCCGCTAAAGTAATTTCTTTGCTTATTACGCTAAAGATTTTGCCACGCTTTGCATCAACAGATGCTTTATGACGCTTAGTGGTAGCCCATTTACTATGTCCTGACATATATTAAAAGGGAAAATAGGGTTTCAAGCCTTTGTCAAGATCACTTCTTTAAAATATCCAATAGAAATTGATAAGCCTGCTCTAATCTTTGTTTTTTATCCAAAGCCAGACGCCTTTTACTAGAATTCATCTCCTCCAACCTGGAATCACTATAGTTTTTGGCTCTTTCTTGATAATTATTTTCCAAAATTTTTGAATCTACAGGTCCTTTGCTTTTTAATCCCAAAAGATTCCTGTAGGTTTTTTCTTTTTCAGAAATCTCATTGAGAGCTTTACTGTTTTCTTCGATTTCTTGTTCACTATCAATTTCTTGTTTAAATCCTTCTTTCGGATCAGGTGCTTTCTTAGTTATAAGTGTTTGGAGAATTGTCATTAAATTTTGTACTGTCCAATAAAGTACCAAGGCGGAAGAAAAGAAATACAGAAAAATCAAAAACATAAAAGGCATAAAGCGCATCATCTTTGCGTTGATTCTTTGAGCGTCACTTAGTTCCGGGCCCATTTGCATTGGATTAAGTTTCATCTGAAACCACTGAGTGATAACCATTAAAATAGGTAATACATTCAATGAAAACCCCTGTACCTGAGCAACATGGTCTTGTTCGGAAAGATCGGATGCCCACAAAAAACTTTGACCATAAAGCTCCGCGGCTGAGCGAAGCATCCAAAACATACCTAGGAAAATGGGGATTTGTATGAGGATTGGCCAACATCCAGCAAAAGGGTTCACTTTGTGCTCCTTATAAAACTTCATCATCTCTTGATTAAGTTTTTGAGAGTTTCCCTTGTGTTTTTCTCTAAGCTTTGACATCGGGCCCTGCAAGGATTGCATCTTCTTTTGGGACCTTGTTGCTTGTGCGGTTAAAGGCCAAAGGATAAGTTTAACCAAAATTGTTAGAACAACTATAGCTAACCCGTAACTACCAAGAAATCCATGCAATTTATTTAACACCCAACTAAATGGCTCTGAAATCCACCAAAAAACCCCAAATTGCATAACTTTCTTTTGCTCATGACCTAACTCCGCGAGACCGGCATAATCTTTGGGACCCGCATATATTTTAAATGCGAATTCCCTAGAACTTTTTGGTCCAAGATAAGCAAGTGGAAAGGATATCGTTCCACTGACTCCCTCGATATCCTCTTCTTCACTTTCAGGCATTTTAATGGACCGACCATCAATCCAAGAATTCGCAAACTCATCAAGGGGTCGTATAATGTTGATAAAAAATTGATTATTTACACAAGCCCACTTTGCTTGAGACAATTTTTTTGTCTCCATTTCGCCATTTGCCCCCATTTCATTTAGTTGAAAAAACTCCTCCTTTTCCCCGTCAATTCTACCACTACATTCGGCACAGGAACAACCTTCTGCCAATGGCAAACCCGCATTATAATAACCAACATTTAAATAAGTTGCTGCATTATCAAAGGGATTGTAAAGGCGAGGCATTCTAAAAGCTGAGCCTAAATTAAGTTTTACCCGCCCCAGTGGTAAAGGATTTAAACTAAGATTTGTCAGTACAGTTTTATGATTAAAGACATAAGTGCTGTTATCTTCGCGAGTGTAACGCCTCTCAATCCTAAGCATATTAGGAATCTCCCATTGATAAACTATCGAGTTATCTCCCGTTGGAACCCGCTTATATTCCCGTGGAATTGAAAGCTCTCCGCTTAGCTTCCTTCCTGATTCATCCTCAAAAGAAAGAGAGAGTAAAGGTTCGCCTGGATGCGACATATTGTAATCACGACTCAGTCTAGAAAATTGTTTTAAATTAACCTCGCGAACACCTCCAGCATAATTAGTGAAAATGAGGGAAGAGAAATTATTGGACAGGCCTTCATATAATTCTTCATCTTTAAAAGAATCAGTGGTAAAGGGAAGCGAAGTTAATGCTGTCCGATTGGAATCTACAGAACCAGTAATCTTTGAAGACCCAGCTTCAAAAGATGATAGTGTGCTATTCGAATCGTCAAATCTCTCTACAGAAACGGTTTCCTGCGGACGATTCTCTTCCATGTATTCTTGTTGTTTTTTACCTTGTTCCCAAAGCATGTAAAATGCGAGAACGAGCATGCCGACTCCAATAAAAATGTTTTTCATTAATTAAGTGTTGTTTTTTTGATCGCGGCCAAAATTCTTCTCTCGACTTCAACAAATGGAAGTGAAAATAGAGCAGGCCTTGGTAGTAGAACAGTTTTAGAACCCTTAGGAAAGTGATTTATATTTTGTCGAAAAATCTCTCGAAATCTTCTCTTCGCACGATTTCTTTGAATTGCACCCCCGAACCTCCGAGAGGCAATAATGC